>Ga0209086_10002517_pt1 | contig 14279 bp, 10 predicted proteins | sample M_130207_XF_Meta_FD_187312 | JGI IMG/M metagenome (GOLD analysis project Ga0209086, IMG submission 187312) | Freshwater microbial communities from Lake Montjoie, Canada to study carbon cycling - M_130207_XF_MetaG (SPAdes) (version 2) | ecosystem: Environmental > Aquatic > Freshwater > Lake...
CTGCACCTAACAGCGAGCATGAATAATTTTTTGTGTGTTAACGCTCAAATGTATAAATTTGAATTACAAAAAACTATACATGCTCGCAAAACGTTAGCAGCAATTATAGGACAACATCGCAACATCAAACGAACAAACAAAAAAATGACAATGACAACGACCACAACCATAACCGGACAAATTCGAAAAATTGCACTTGACGTTCTTAAGGACAGACCCGAAGGCATTAGGTATTCAGACCTTAAACGAAAAGTCTTAGAGCATAATGCCAGTTTTAATCCGAATACAATTATTGGTGCGACCTGGGACTTAGATATAACTTATCCCGACTTAATATACAAACCTGACAGAGGTGTGTTTCGCCTTTTGAAATTTAAGGAGGAAGTTCTTACACAACCCGACCAACAACCAACAGTTGAGATAAAGACAACAAAAAAGAAAACAATAAAAGAGGAGGACTTTTACAAACCATTTGCCGACTGGTTAGTAAATGAACTTGAAGAGTGCACAAGTGCAATCGGACTTGGAGGTAATATCTTTCGCGACAAATGGGGAACACCAGATGTTGTTGGTGTTAGAGAATCTAAAAGAAGTGATATTATTCAATTTCCGACAGAAATTATTGTTGGAGAAATTAAAATCGACACCAATGGATTAATTACTGCATTTGGACAGGCTTGTGCCTACAAAATATTTTCACATAAATCTTACATCGTAGTTCCAAACGATTCACAGATTGAAGACATCACAAGGCTTGACACACTTTGCAGACAATTTGGAATTGGATTTATCCTGTTTGACAATAAAAACCCTGAAGACCCAAATTTTGAAATACGTGTAAGGGCAATTAAACATGAACCTGATATGTTTTTTGTAAACAAAAACCTTAAACTCATTGAAGATAAACTTTTCAAATAGACAATTATGAACGTCTATGACTATTACAGTAAAAGATTACACAAGACACATTAAGAACCGAGAGGCAGAAATGAGATATCTAGGAAATAAGACTAAACTACTAAACTTTATAGATTTTGTTATTCAAAAATATGACATTAAAGGTCACGTTTTCTCTGACTTATTTGCTGGAACTGGAAGCGTAGGTGATTTTTTCAAACATAAGTACACGGTTTTAGCAAATGACTTTATGTATTATTCATACATATTTAACTCTTCCAAAATTTTAAATGACAAAAGACCTGTTTTTGATGTTTTTCAAAAAAAATATTCCATTGACGTTTTTCATTGGTTAAATCAGAAAACGTTTAAACCTAATGAGCATTATTTTATTTACAACAACTATACACCTAAAGGTGGTAGAATGTTTTTTACAGAAGAAAATGGACTTAAAATAGATGGTATTAGAATAACAATAGAAGAATTGTATATAGACAAGATAATTTCAGAAAACGAATATTATTTTCTTTTAGCATCTTTATTAGAAAGTGTCACAAAAGTTTCAAATACTTCTGGAACTTATGAAGCATTTTTTAAATTTTGGGAATCAAGAGCCAGTAAAACATTTTTGATCGAACCCATAGAGTTTAATCTAACTAAATTTAATACTTCAAATAAAGTTTTTAATACAGACAGTAACGAACTTATTAGAAATATAGAAGGTGATATTTTATACTTAGACCCACCATATTCTGTTACTCAATATTCATCTGCTTATCACATGCTTGAAACATTAGCGAAATATGATTTCCCTACAATTAAAGGAGTTGGCGGGAAAAGAGATAAAGGAAAGTGCGTTTCATTGTATAGCAGAAAACAATATGCTTTAGAACAATTTGAAGATTTGTTTAGGCAAGCAAAATTTAAGCATATTTTAATTAGTTACAGTAACCAAAGCATTGTGCCATTAGACGACTTAGTTAGTTTGGCTAAACTTTTTGCTGTTAATGGTAAGATTAATGTAGAAGAATTGAAGTATAAGGAATACCAAAACCACCGTTCAAGTAATAAAAGTAATGGTGAAAAACTGAAAGAGGTAATAATTTACTTTGAAAAGGAAACTTCATTTGCAAAATCACCTTTAAATTATTCTGGCAGTAAGGATACGCTTTTGCCTGAAATAATTAAAGAATTACCAAAACATGTAGGGACTTTTGTAGATGTTTTAGGTGGTGCATTTAATGTTGGTGCCAATGTAGTAGCTACTAATAAAGTCATTTACAATGAAAATAACAAATATATCTATGGTATCATTAAATGGTTAATGGTAAATGATTCCAAGCAAATAATAAAATCAATTGAAAAAGTCATAAATGAGTTTAAATTATATAAAAGAGCAGAGAAAGAATACTATGCATTGAGGGACTACTACAATAACAATATCTCTAGCTATTTACACCTTTATACATTGCACATGTATGGTTTTCAAAATATGATACGTTTCAACAATTCTCAACAATTCAATACCCCAATTGGAGTAGCAGGTTATAGTGATGATATAAAAAACAGAATTATTAATTTTAAACCGAAGACAAAAAAATATGAGTTAATAAATAAATGCTACACAAAATTTCAATGGGAAAAATACCCGCTAGACACAATTTTTTATTTTGATCCTCCATATTTTATAACTAGTGCAGCATATAACGATGGTAAACGGGGGATGAATGGTTGGAATGGTGAATCAGAAGTTGAACTATTAAGCATTATAAGTAAAATCAATCAGCTAGGATATAAATTTATCCTGTCAAATCTTTTATATCACAAGGGCAAAACAAATCATATTCTTATTGACTGGATACATGAACACAACTTTAAAGTTGTGCAAGCTGGCACTTCAGGTTGGAGATATACAAAAAATGAAGTTTTGATTAAAAATTTTTAATTTATGAGAATATCAAAAATTATTATTTCAGATAGATTAATCGAAAAGCTAAATAGCATAGATTATTCTATACAGCCTTGGAATGACCTTGGCATTAATAGTCAAACAGATTTACTTGAATCTGTCAAAAAATTGGTGAATAGTTACAATAAGAAATTAAATATTATATCCATTGATGTTGGTGAAACAAATGATGCAAGAAATATGCACACTGCTTTAGTTGTCAATGAGTTCAATAATACCATTGCTTATGTTTTTTTCATATCGCCAGGTAATATTGCAAGGAATATGTTTTTATCGCAACAGGTTTTTAGTGGGTTGCAAAACATTTTTAACAGCAACTGCATAAACTCAAATTCAAATGATGTCTATAATAAACCAGTGTATATAATTAACTTGAACGATGATAACAACCAAAATTCTAAATTAGTTTCAATTAAGGGTGCAAGATCTATTGGTTTACATTATATCGATTTATTTCCTCGAGAAACATCAAAGGTTTATACTGATATTATCGAATATGACGCTGAACTAAGAAATTTAGCTACTGGAAGTAATAATTGGTTTACTATCGATATTGAGAATAGAGTTATCAACTTTCTAACAGGAAGTAATAATTTACAAAATGCAACTAGTGATCGATATGAATTTTTGGCTAGACAAATTCCAGCATTGGCACTAGCTTGCGACAATGGATACAGTATCGATATTATGTCAGTTGAAGAAAATGCAAATAGTGAAACAGTAAGTTCATTTATAAACTACGCAAAAAAACTCTATAACTTATGATACAAAAAATATATTACGGTGCACCAGGCACAGGCAAAAGCTATAAAATAGATGACATTCTTAAAGAAAAAAGTATTTCTACAGAGTTTGTTTTTAGAGTTACTTTTCACCCAGAATACACCTATTCTGATTTCATAGGGCAACTGTTACCTAAAGTTGTTGATAAACCTGACGGCAGTAAAGAAATTACTTACGACTTTTCTAAAGGCGTTTTTACTCAGGCTTTGGAAAAAGCTTATGAAGACACTTCAAAAGACGTATATCTAATTTTAGAAGAAATGTCTAGAGGTGATGTTGCCGCAATTTTCGGTGACATTTTTCAGTTATTAGACAGAATTTCAACTGGAACTCAAAAGGGTTACAGTCGCTATTTTGTAAACAATGATATTGTTGCAAAAGATATCATTGCAATAATTGACAATAAAATTAAGCTGCCTCCAAACTTGTTCATACTTGGAACAGTAAATACAAGCGACCAAAATGTGTTTGTAATGGACACTGCTTTTAAGCGTAGATTTGATTGGGAATATATAAGTGTCAAACCAGTAAAAATCGGCTCTGGAACGAGTTACTTAAACAATCCAAATATAAATGTGATTCTAACAGACGGTACTCCTCAAGAAAAACAATGGGCTCAATTTTACATGGGTCTAAACAAATTTATTTCCCATAAAGACTATTTAGAATTAGGAGAAGACAAACAAATTGGTCAATTTTTCATAGAATTTGACAATGCCTCAAGCCCAGAAATGATTAAAGACAAAATTCAAAACAAGTTGCTACAATACTTATGGAATGATGTTCAAAAAGCTTCATTTAAGAGAAACATAAGTTTGTTTTCAAAATCAATATCAAGTTTTTCGGAACTATATGATAATTACAATGATGATAAATGTGTTTTTAGTGCCGAATTTCTAGAATGTTTAAATAACACTACGGTTTAATGGAAATACTTATTGGACAAGATGGTGCAAAAACATTTGAACTAGCTAAGAAGGACTTTGAGCTTGTCCAAGGGCTTGATACAAGATTCGTTCAGAAAAGTATAGATTTAGAAGTCTATGACTTTGTTGGTCTTGTTTGTAAAAAAAACAAAACACTAGTAGTTTTTCCTAAACACTTTTACGCAGAAAAAAATATCAGTAACATCGAATTTCAAAATAATCAAACAGAAAACGATATCCATTTGTTATTTGATGTCATTCACAAATACATAACAAATAAAAAATCTTCAGCAATTAGATATGCAGGTGATAAAGTAGAATTTGAATCTGATTATCCTTTTTCATCTTTTTTTTCCGTTTACAATTATTTTCAGAAATTCGGTATTTACAGAGAACAAATTATTAAAACTAAAGCTGGCTATAATGGTAAAGTTTCATGGAAAGATACTATTAGAAAATCGACAAAAGTTTATAGCAATGGTAACATTGTTTACTTTCCATTATATGTAAAACAAAGCAAATCAAAACAGGTGTTTATAAGTGACTGTATGGCTTTCGCCATTGATTACACTTTAGAAAGATTTCCATTTTTATTTTCAATGCCGAAGTCCAATCACAAATCTTTAAGTTTTGATTTTTTAGATAATGTTCAATATGTCATTCAGTATCTTCAATCAATACAAAACGAAGTTTTTAAAGACATTAACAAAAAACTAATTAAGGATTTAATTGAATTTTTTTCTGGATTAGAAGGTCACCACAGAGGAGGAGATATTCACGTTAAAATAAAATACTTCAATTTAGTTTGGGAAGAAATGATTGAATATTATCTAAATGCTCATTTTAAAGAAGTAGACAATGTAAACTCAAAACTGATTTTTGACATTAATCAAATAAACTCACGAATAAAATTTTCTAAAAAGACATTCAATATCGACAAATCAGATAATAAATTCACAATTGAACCCGACCATTACTTTATTGACAATGAACTTCAATACATCTTTGACGCAAAATATTATAGTAATTTAGAACATCTAAATTATAAGCAGTATTCATACCATGAAATGCTTAAAACTAAACAAGAAAAAAATAAAACTATTAGTGCACTTTTAATACCAAGTGAAGAGGACAACAGTTCAACAATTCATTTTAGTTTAGCTGACGATTTTAAAAAGCCAGGAGAAAATGGCACAGCTATAATAGCACAAAAATTAAACATAAAAGAAGTAATGAAATGTTACATAGGAGAAAAATAACTGCTGCTAACACGGGTTTGGCAAAAGTGGCGGTTCAGTGCTCCGCAGACACATTTGTGGTTAATCAAAGTTTGGTTCTCCGCATCAACATTTGTGGTGAAAATCGCCACCTTCGCCAAGCCCGAAACCTTTACCACCAATGGTATGAGCGAAAACACGGTTAGAAATCATCGGTTATAACAGACAAATTATGAGCATAACAAAAAGAAGACAAGAACGCATTAAAGATCACCCCATTAACCTATGAGGAGCTATATTTTCATCATTCTATGTTTTGTATTCTTGTCTTCCTGCAATGGAAAAGGGGAAAGCGATTATTTAGGCACTGTTTCAAGTGTGAAAATAAATGAAACTGAGAAAACCTTAATAACTTCATTAACACAAGCTGATTTTATTTCAGATAAAATTCTATTGCTTCTGTGTTCAGATAGAGATATACATTCCTTAAACATTCGTTCAGGCAAGTTATCTCCTTTTATTCAAATTGATTCTAGTCAAGTTGAGAAAATTTTTTCGTTTGTCAAAAGTCAATATCCTGACTTGGTTTTTTTGGATGATACACTAAAAAAGAATGATTTTACCATGAGAATTGGAAACTTTCAAATAGTTGATAATAATATATATGTTAGTATCATCGCACAATTTTCTATTTTAGGTAAACTTGATAACACGGAGGCTTCCATTTTATCTTACTTTAATAGTATTCAAAAATACGATTTGAAGACTAAACAATTAATATCACAATACATTATGCCTGATACTATAAAAACTAATTATTCGAAGGCAGTAAATACTGAGGAAAATTATCTCTCCCCATCTCAAGGGTTCTATGTTGATGTAGTCAAATCTAAAATTTACTCAAAAATCAATGCATCTCCCATTAAAGAACACTCAAGCTTTTTATTACAATTCGACTTTGATTCAAAGCTTACAAATAAAGCATTTCTTCCGATCTATCATAACCGAAACAAACAAAGAAGAAAAGATTATAGTTTTGGGTTCTGTTCGTTTTACAAATTCAATAATCATCTTTATTGTTCCGATGGGAAAGATGTTTTTACAATTTATCCAAATAAGGCATTATATCGTGAGATTATAGACGATAAGAATTATCATTTAAAATCATTTAAAATAGTAGATAATAACCAAATAATATATAATAAAGGATGTGATACATCTATTTATTCATCGGTCAACTTTATCAAGGAAGGGACACACCATGAATTAATTCCAAACTCAAACATAAAAAGGTTGTTTCTTTTTCAAAAAGGAATTCATTCTATTACACTACGAGGCAAAAATTATTATTTTGAGACATATGAAAATATTTAAGTTTCTGCTCCTAGTCTCTCTATTTACTTCGTGTAAAACTGAGATCAAAAAAGAAGATAACATTTCAACAATAATTTCTCCTTTTTTTAAAGAAATTCCAAATAAATATGAGATTTTAATCTTAAAAAATGAGGATTGTTTAAGTTGTGAACTGAGTACTGCTCAATACACTTCAAGGCTACAGGAACGTAAAGAAAAAATATTTGTTATAGCTCAAGAAATTCGTAGAATAGAAGAAAAGAAATTTTACGCCGAAAAGTCATATTTAAAAAATACTCATCATATTTTCAGTGATAGCATAGCAAAAGTTATTTGTAACAAACTACAAATGAAATTAAAAACAACCATTTTAATAAAAGTTGAAAATGATTCAATAATCTACTCAGGGTTTTTAAGAGAAAAAGTATTCTTATAGAACTTTTATAATTCTGACTGGAAATCATTAATTCTTGAACAAAACCACATGGTGGTAACAGCAACTACCCAAAAGTGGCAGTTCAGTGTTTAAATGAAGCTTTGTGCTACTATCAAAGTTTGTGCTTGGTTGACAGTGAAGTGCTTCTAAATCGCCACCTTCGGGTAGCTGCAAAACGTTATGCCTCATTTTAGACAACACATTGAAACGAATATTTAACACGACAACAATATGACATTTTTAGAATTAGCGGAGAAAGTATTGAAAGAAGTAAAAACACCTCTTACTGCAAATGAAATATGGCAACTCGGGACAGAAAAGGGCTACGACAAACAATTAAATAGTGAAGGTAAAACTCCTTGGGCGACACTTGGTGCACAAATATATGTCAATACAAAAGACCATCCTAAATCTCCATTCCTACAAACTGACACAAGACCGAAAAGATTTTATTTAAAATCTCAATCAGCTCAAATTGACCTAAATGTAGACAGTGTTATAGAAGAACCTAAAATAAAAAAGAAAAAATTTGACTTCTTAGAAAAAGACTTGCATATGTACTTAACATACTATGCATATTATCATTTAAAGTGTTATACAAAAACTATTAATCATTCTCAGTCGACAAAAAAAGAATTTGGAGAATGGGTTCATCCTGATATTGTTGGTTGCTATTATCCATTCGACGAATGGAAATCTGAAGTTTATGATTTAAGTTCAACTATTGGCAATGTGTCCATTAAATTACTTTCGTTTGAATTAAAACGAGAATTAAGTTTTGGCAATTTAAGAGAAAGTTTTTTTCAAACAGTATCTAATTCATCTTGGGCTAACGAAAGTTATTTAGTTGCAGCTGAAATATCCAATGAACCTGAATTTCAAAACGAATTAACTCGCCTTTCATCTTCCTTTGGTATTGGAGTAATAAAACTAAATCTTGCAGACCCTCATTCTTCCGTAATAACATTACCTGCAAAATATCGTGAAAATTTAGACTGGGACACGATTGACAAATTAACAATGAATAGTGATTTTAAAGAATTTCTTACAAGAGTAAAAATTGACATCTCAAGTAAAAAGACACATAAAAAAGAGTACGACCTAATTGTAGACTTGGAAACGTTAAAGAAAAAAAACGAGGCATAACATCGGCTACCCGAAAAAGCCGCACCAATATTTGTAGTTAGAAAAAGCGGCTCTTCGGGTAGCCGTAAACGTTAGAGTGCAATTTTGCGTTGAGCGACGTATGAAGGCGTTCCATTTTTCAAGTTAAAATCGCTATTACAACAGTATTTTTAATATTGAACTACGTGTAGTAATTAATTTTCAACTATTTTTTCTGAAGCCAAGTTGTTGCGATTGACATCGTGAAAGCTCGCTTTCAAACGATTGGCATCGTTACAACAACTTGACGAAGGTATAAAAAACAAATGTTAAAAACTGCTACAGAACGTAGCAAAATATAAATGACTGTGGGTAGCGTTTTACCTTGGCGATAAAATGACTACTACCAATCAGGATAGATTGGAAGAATCATTTCTATCTAAAAAGGCCCGACTTCTTCGCTGTGGCGGTGCACACCCACAAAACTACGCCTTGTCGACAGCCAACAAAGGAAAATCTTTGTATGTGCTGCTGTCGCCAAACTGCACCTAACAGCGAGCATGAATAATTTTTTGTGTGTTAACGCTCAAATGTATAAATTTGAATTACAAAAAACTATACATGCTCGCAAAACGTTAGGCACAATAATTAAAGACAACATATCAATGAATCTATATTCGAGAAGAACATTTCTAAAAAACGGCATCAAGGCGACTTTCTTTATCGCATTTTTGTCTCCATTTCGACAACTCTTCGCTTCTTCGAAAAATGAAACTAAATTCCCATCTTGGACAGAATTAGTAGAATATGCCCGCTGGTGTCCTAATGTTCATAATTTGCAACCACATAAAATCAAAATCATTTCAGAAACTGAAGCTGATTTATATTACGACCCGAGTCGACTTTTGCCAGTGGGAGACCCTAATGCGATTTTTGTTACTGTTGCAATGGGTATTTTTGTTGAGCATCTTTCTATTTCTGCTGCTTCTTATGATATGAAAGTTGAAATTGCCGAGGTGTATAATCCAATAACAACAAGCGCAACAGTAGAAACCCTATTTGCGAAATTAAAACTCATCCCTACTCTTGAAGAAGAAGAACTGGACAAAGAACTAATTACAAAAAGAAGAACATCACGTTTGCACTATGATGGAAAGCCTCTTAAACAAGGCACTTTAGATAAAATAAAAAAGCAGGCTGAGAAATTTGAACATGATTTTTTTTCTTCGTCAGACAAAGAGTTGGTAGATTTTGTGGAAGAACTTAATCAGCAAACATTATTTGAAGACCTTGAGTCAAAACCAGCCAGGGATGAACTCGACCACTTATTCCGCTACACCGAGGAAGAAGCGGAAACTAAAAAAGATGGACTTTGGGCAAAATGTATGGGCTTTTCTGGTTCGTTGATGAAATCTGTTTTTATTCATCACGAAAGATGGGAAAAGGGTTTACGAAAAAAAATACTAAAGAATTATTATAAATCTTCTTTCAAAGGAACAACAACTATTTGTTGGTTTGGAGGAAAGTTTAATAATACAAATGACTGGCTTAATGCTGGAAGAATGTTAGCAAGAAATTGGCTTTTGATCACGAAAGAAAACGCTTACATACACCCTTTCGGCTCACTAATAACAAATAGTGGAGCTTACAAAAAAATCAACGAAAAATTTACTCAGCCAAAAGAGGATAAAAAGATTTGGATGATTTTTAGAGCAGGATACAGTAAAGAACCAACCAGAAGTTTTCGTTTAAGTACTGAAGAAATAATAATTAAATAATAAATGAGACACTTAACCATTTTGTTTTATGCATGGCTGCTTGAACTTTATCGAAAGCCACTTATGCTGTCAGATACTACTATAAAACTGCTTTTTATTCCTGGGTTCAATGGACTTCGTGCTTTCAATGCCAAAGCAAGAGCTTATGCTGAGTTTGTTAAAGCAAAGAGAAAAGTTCCAGCTTATCGGGAATTTTTAAAGTCAAATGGATTTTCAAAACCATCATTCAGCGGAATGCTTCCAAACATAAATGAAATACCTTATACCGATAAGGAAAATTATGTGAAAAAATATTCGATGGATGAAAGATGTGTGAATGGAAAAGTACCATCAAAAGGGGTAATTATTGATGAATCATCAGGCAGTAGCGGAACTGCAACAAATTGGGCAAGAGGAAAAAAGGAAAGAAAAAGAAATGCGAGAATAATAAAATTCGGAATGAGAAACTTATTGGGCAAAGAACCTCTCTTTATTATTAATGCATTTGCTTTAGGTCCATGGGCAACGGGGGTAAATATTACAATGAGTTGTGTAACATTTTCAAAATTGAAATCTCTTGGCCCCGATAAAATAAAAATTGAAAACACTATTAAGCATTTTGGCAAAGAGCATAATTATGTAATTATGGGTTATCCTCCATTCCTAAAAATGTTGGTCGACAATTCGGAAATAAACTGGAAAGAGCATAATGTTTCATTCATATTTGGGGGCGAATCCATGTCTGAAGGCATGCGTGATTATTTAATGCAAAAAGGGATAAAAAAAGTGTATAGTTCGCTTGGTGCTTCTGATTTGGAACTTAATATTTCTGCCGAGAATGATTTCACTATAAGTTTAAGAAGATTATTACGATCAAATGCTGAACTAAGAGAACGGATTTTAAAACACGCAGGGGCTTTACCTATGCTATTTCAGTTTAATCCTTCCGACTTTTTATTTGAATCTTCTGAAACAGGAGAGTTAATTATTACTGTTTGCCGACCAGATTATATTTCTCCTAAAATTAGATACAATATACATGACCGTGGTCATGTATTGCAAATGAAAGAACTCTATTCGATTTTGAAAGAATTAAATATAAATGACACTGAATTAACAAAGCCTTCAACGGACTTGCCAATCCTTTTGCATTATGGCAGAGCCGACATGACCGTTTCTTTTTTTGGTGCTAATATAAGTCCAACTGATATTCAGGAGGCACTCTATAATATGCCGGAATTAGCGAGTATTGTCAATTCCTTTTGTCTTAATGCTATTGAAGACAAGGAAGGAAATAAACAATTACTAGTTTCTTTCGAAATGCAAAAAAATAAAGACCAAACGCCACTTAATTTAAAGCAAACACAAATTGATTTTTTTGAACAACTTACTAAAACAAACCAAGACTTTAGAGAAGCAAAAAAAATGACATCGAATAGCGACCAAACAGTTATTCGTTTTTATGAGTTTGCAAAAGGACCATTTGAAAATAATGACATTAGAATAAAAGCAAAATACATAAACTAAGATTAAATGTTAATTGGATGGGAAAAATTACTGTGCCTAACAGCACCTAAAAGAAATTGGCGGTTCAGTGGTTAAATGAAGTTTTGTGCTTCGTATCAAGTTCAATGGTGGCAGACAGTTTTCGTCACCGAAATCGCCAACTTCTTGTAGCTGCAAACCGTTAACCCATTTAAAGACAAAAAACTTACAGGACAGACAAAATCATGAACAGATAAAATTGTAAAACAAGATGAATCCATTTAAGAAACACGAGCAAACGATAATTGCAATAATTTTAGTCTTAATTAACTTTTTGATTAAAGGCATTTTCCTTTCAAGTAATTCATTAGGGGGTGATGAGCCATTTAGTATTTATCATGCCCAAATGGACATTGCTTCAATTATAAAATTGCTTTCAGAAGGGAATAATCCTCCATTGTACGAAATATTATTGAATTTTTGGATTAAGCTTTTTGGGATATCTGAATTCTCTGTTCGTTTCCCTTCTTTAATATTTAGTAGCATCACAGTTTTATACATCTATAAATTAGGAACTAAGTATTTAAACAAACGGATTGCATTGTACACAAGTATTATATTCATTTTTTCTAATTATCACATTTTATTTGCTCATGAAGCAAGAGTGTATTCATTATTGGGCTTGTTATCTGTTGTTTCCATGTATTATTTCATGGAGATATTACACCATTGTACCATAGATACAAATGTTGATCATAAGCTAAAATCAACGGTTCGAAATAAATTAATCAGGCTAATTATTATAAACACACTAATTATTTACTGTCATTATTTCGGTTTTTTTATTTTGATAACTCAGTCTATTTTTTTCGTTTTTAATAAAACATTGATTTCAAAGTATTGGAAGCAATTACTAACTAGTTTAGCCCTAATCGGATTTCTTTATTTACCTAACGTTTTTGTAGTTCTAAATAGGTTTATTGAATCCTCATCAAACGGAACATGGGTAAAAACTCCAAATGGGATAGATAGTGTTTACAATATGCTACGCCAGTTTTCAAACGCTCCAGTTGTTTCGGTTTGCGTTATTTTGGTGCTTTTATCTTCATTTGTAAAATTCACAATCAATAAAAAGAGTGAACAGAAAAGTATTTTTAATAGACTTGTAGTTTTTTGGTTTGTTTTTGTGTTCTTTTTTATGTTTGGGGTTTCATATTTCGTTCCAATGTTTTTAGATAAGTATTTGATGCCAGCTGCAATTGCGTTTAGTTTAGTCTTAGGTATATCATTAGATTATATAATTAAAATTCGAAAATATAGATACATAATTCCAATCATAATTATCCTGCTATTTGTTGTCACTGTTAAACCTGATATAACAAATAAGAGAAATGTTAAAGAAACTGTTAATAAGATAAAAGATATTAAGGATTCTAATACACTTGTATTAATTTGCCCATCTCACTTTATTTTAAACTTTGCATATTATTACAACAAAGATATTTTTAAAGACTACAATGCTGATGATATTTATTCAAACATCAATAAATCACTGAATTTGGAGAATGTTTATGGTGTAAATAGCATTAATGAGATAGATTTTAAAAAATGGAATAAGATAGTTTTTTTAGATGCTGCAGCTAGCTTTTCATACCCGAATAATAATATAAAGAATGAATTAGATGCAAATTATGATTTGACAAACGAGTTTCATTTTTACGAGATACTTAACGTTTCTGAATATAAATCGAAATGGTAAACGGGTTACAACACATGGTATAGTGCATGCGGGTTTCAGTGGTTTGCGAAGGTTTGTGGCTCGTAAAAAACAGTCAGTGTATAATGATAGGAAATCGCTTCGAACTCCCGCACGACACCATACCATCAACCGTTATGGGCAAGTTTAAAGAGACAACGGTCAAAAAAGGCTGACCAACCAAAGTGACAGAAAAATATAAACGTGGAGTCCAAGAAACCACTCAAAAAACGGGGCGTCACAGAAAAGCCAAACGAGTAGGAAAATTAAATTTAATAAAAATGAAAAATATAATGACAAATTTCGGAGTAATACTCTTTGCTTCTCTAATTCTGACTAGTTGTGGCGGAAATAGTTCTAAGGAAACAACAACATCAAAAGAAGACAATCCTGTTGATATTTGCAAATGTCTTACAGAGCCGGGTAATTCTGAATGGAGTAAGAATAATAGTGATGCATGTAGGGATGCGATAAGTAAAGAAATTGGTGTTGAAAACTATGAAAAGATAAACATGTCGCAAAACGCAGCTATTAGCGCAAAGTTTGATGCGCTGGCAGAAAGATGCACTGGTTCAAAAGAGAGTGGCATTGAAGCA
>Ga0209086_10002518_pt1 | contig 14275 bp, 14 predicted proteins | sample M_130207_XF_Meta_FD_187312 | JGI IMG/M metagenome (GOLD analysis project Ga0209086, IMG submission 187312) | Freshwater microbial communities from Lake Montjoie, Canada to study carbon cycling - M_130207_XF_MetaG (SPAdes) (version 2) | ecosystem: Environmental > Aquatic > Freshwater > Lake...
GAAGCGCTTTGCCAGTCGGATTCGCCGCAGAAGTCACCGTCGAAAGGGGTGTCGCAACCGTAGTTCTTCCCGGAACCTTCATCACCGATCTTCCAGGTGGTGAACAACGACTAGCGGTCGCCCAGATCGTTTTAACTTTGACTCGGCAATCGGGAGTCGGTCAGGTTCGTTTCACTAGCAACAACGAGCCACAGGCAGTTCCACGTGGTCGCGGAGACTTGACGACACCAGGCGCAACAGTTGCCTGCGACGATTACGCAAATCTTCTCCCCAGCAATTTTTCATGCTGACGGATCGATGAATTAGTAGCCGAGGCGCTCGACGCGATCGGGTTTGCGTTGCCAGTCTTTATCAACTTTGACATGAAGTTCGATGAAAACACCTGGTGGTAATTGCTGGCGAACTGCAGTACCGACCATCTTGAGTACTGCGCCACCCTTGCCGATGACCATTCCCTTTTGACTTTCGCGCTCAACAATGATCTCGCAACGAATACGTGGCCACTCCCATTCAGTCACAACTGTGGCGATTGAATACGGCAACTCATCATGAGTTGCAGCAAGTAGTTGTTCGCGCACCAGCTCCGCAACGAAATCAGCTTCGGGAAGATCGCTCACGACATCATCTGGGTAGTACATCGGGCCTTCCGGCATACGCTCAAGAATGTGTGCGACTAGGTCGGCGACTCCATGACCAGACTTTGCTGAAATCGGAAAATATGCAAGTGCGTCAAGACCAGATGACGCGATGAGATGATTCACAACTTGCTTCTTGCTGGCGACATCAGTTTTGTTCACAATCACGATGGTCTTAGAGAGGTCAAGACGATCTGCGACCCATTGATCTCCTGATCCAAACGGCATTGTTGCGTCGAGCACCAAACACGCGACATCGACGTCACTAATACTTCCAATCGCTGCAGCATTAACCCTTTCACCCAATGCACTCACTGGTTTGTGGAGGCCTGGAGTGTCAACAAAAACAATTTGGCTATCTGGACGAGTCAGAATTCCACGAACTTGGCGGCGGGTTGTTTGCGGTTTGTCCGAGACAATCGAAATCTTTTTGCCACAAATCGCATTTACCAAGGTCGACTTACCGACGTTGGGTCGACCAACCAAAGTGACAAATCCAGAGCGCATTCACTGCGTACCCTACCGCCCTATCTGGGCAACTATCCGATATAGATCGCAACCAACCTTTGATATGTGGCACTCTTGACACATGAATAAGCGCCGACAGCACCAGCAGTTAAACCCTCGCAAATGGTTCGACCGTATGCAACCACAAACCATGCAGATCGCCACGTGGCTTTTGTATCTGAACGGATTCTTCGCGCTGATTAGTTTCATGGACAAGCGCGACTGGATTGGTTACGCCCGCGTCGACAAAGGCGCATTCGGCACCATTATCGGAATTCTCGTCGTGGGGTCTTTTATTGGCGGCGGATACTTAATGGCCAATGACCGCAAAATCGGTTACAAATTGGCCCTAGTCGCAGCGTTCTCTCCGTTCGCTCTCAGAATTTGGATTTTAGGGTCAGCTTCTGGCTTCAGCGTTTTGGACAAAATCACGGGCGGCGACACGATCGGATTCATCTTCGAAGCGGCCCTGTGCGCGCTACTACTTCATCCCCTGAGTCGAGAACATCAACGAGTTTGGTATTCGTAACCGATCGACCTTGTTGACTAGGGTAAGCGTATGACCGCACGAGTGATAATCGGAGTCGATGGACTCAAAGCAGCTATTGGCGAACACCTCGGATATAGCGAGTATTTTGACGTCAGCCAAGAGCGCGTCAATCAGTTTGCCGAAGCGACCGGAGACCACCAGTGGATCCACGTCGACGTCGAACGCGCCAAGAGCGGACCATTCGGTGGTCCCATTGCCCACGGCTATTTGACACTGTCCCTCGGACCGATGTTGTACCCCACCGTCGTGCGCATTGAAGGTTTCTCGATGGGTGTGAACTACGGAGCCAATAAGATCCGTTTTCCTTCTCCCGTTCCGGTTGGCTCGAAGATTCGTCTCGGCGTCAAACTGCTCGAGGTTGAAGAGATCGCCAACGGAGTTCAGATGACAATGGAATTCACCTTCGAATGCCAGGGCGCCAGCAAGCCATCGTGCGTTGCTGAAATTATTTTCCGTTCATATATCTGATCTCACGAAATTACTTGAAGTTCGCCATTACCTTTTTGGCAAATAACTCGATGGATTCGGTCGACGGATAGTCAGCGCTCCATGGAATAAAGCCGCTACAACCAATTTTCAGGTATGTTGCAATCTTTTCTGAGACCTCGTCCGGCGTTCCGACCAAATTTCCATGACGCCAATCTTTGAAGGATTCGTCGGACATTCGCTGAGGCGCTTGCTCAATGAGTTCACGCTCCGTTTCGCGAATGAATAATTCTGGCGACCATGTCATGCGAATCTCATTGGGATCTCGTTTGACAACCTGACAATGACCGAGCAAAGTTTCCCGCTTGCGTGCCCATTCTTCTGGAGTCCCACCAAAGTTTGAACAGTCGGCCAATTGTGCAACGACTCGCAAAGTCAACTGCTCACCGCCACCGCCAATCCAAATTGGAGGGGTGGGTTTTTGTAACGGCTTAGGATCGCAATTAGCTCGGAAAACCTCGTAATGCTTGCCCTTATAGGTGGTTTCTGATTCGGTCCACATGCTGCGAACGATTTCAACGCTTTCCCGCAACATGCCAATGCGATCTTTAGGTTTTGGGAACTCATACCCATAGGCCCGGTATTCATTTTCGTACCATCCAGCACCGATACCCCATTCCAGTCGGCCACCAGAAATCACATCAAGCGTCGAAGTGATCTTGGCGAGCAATCCAGGGTTGCGGTAACTATTGCAACCCACCATCTGTCCTAAACGAATACGTGAGGTTCGCTGACTGATAGCGGCAATAGTCGACCAACATTCAAAAACTGTTTCGTGCGCCGGTCGCGGCACATTGTGGAAGTGGTCGTACACCCACAGTGAATCAAACCCCAACTCGTCAGCGAGAACTGCTATCTCGACGGTCTTGTTCCATTTATCAACTGGTTCAGAAATTGACGCCAATTCCAATTTCCAGCCCTGAGGAATAAAGACCCCAAAAACAACTCCATGTGGTGACTTGCCGGTAACCGGCGATTGATCTTGATTCACTTCATAGACGATAGCGACCCGAAGGCTCCACCTTGACTCGTAATCGGAATGGCAGACACCCTAAGTTTTGGCGGTGCAGCAATTCACTGTGGGAGAAATCCACGAAGCCATCGCCAAATCGAGACCTGATGAAGATTGCTTGGTCTTCCGGGACCGACGTTTTACCTGGCAAGAAGTCACTGAAAGAACTCGTCGACTGGCGAACTTTCTCAACGACCGCGGCTATGGATGTCATACCGAACGAAGTCAACTCGCTCAACAAGAAAGTGGCCAAGATCATCTCGCCATTTATCTACACAACGGAAATGAATACCTTGAATGCATGCTCGGGGCCTTCAAGGGGCGCGTTGCACCGTTCAATGTGAACTATCGATATGTCGCCGAAGAATTGACCTATCTGCTCCACGATTCGGCCGCTTCAGTCATTGTTTTCCATTCAATTTTTGCACCTACTCTCGAATCGGTACTTGCCGACGCTCCACAATTGACTCTCTTGTTGCAGGTTCAAGACGAGTCGAACAACGCACTGATGCCTGGCGCGATTTGGTACGAGGACGCTCTCGAAAGTTCGCGCGATGATGAGCCATCACCAGCGAGTCCAGATGATCTGTACATCTTGTACACCGGCGGAACCACAGGTATGCCTAAAGGTGTCATGTGGCGCCAAGGCGACGCCCTTGTCGAGTGCTTCGGTGGCTCACGCCTTGCGCAGACGATTGAAGATTTTGTCGCCGAAACCAAAGGCCGTTTGGCTCTTGTGGCTCCTCCGTTTATGCATGGTGCAGGACATTGGGTGGCATTCGGTAGTTGGAACGCTGGTGGCACCGTCTTCGTACCGTCGATTCCTGAACGCTTGGACGCCCATGACATCTGGTCAATGGTTGAGCAGGAAAAAATTGATTTCCTATTAATCGTCGGCGATGCCTTTGCTCGGCCCCTGATTGATCAACTCAAGGTTCGCACCTACGACATCTCGAGTTTGACGGTCGTCATTTCTGGTGGCGCAGCCCTTTCGGCCCACTACAAAAATGAATTGCTTCAACTCGCACCCCATCTCATGATCATTGATGGATTGGGTTCTTCAGAAGCTGGTGGACAACTCACGCACATGTCGGCCGTTGGCGGGGCATCAACTGGAACCTTTCCTTTATCTCCGAATAACCATGTCTTATCCGAAGATCTGTCCGAGGTACTTCAACCAGGCCACACCGAATCTGGACATCCCGAAGCAGGTTGGTTAGCCAAGAGCGGTCGATTAGCTCTCGGTTATCTTGGCGACTCCGTGAAGACTTCGAAGACCTATCCAGTCATCGATGGAGTTCGCTACGTCGTTCCCGGAGACCGAGCAATTCTGACAACTGATGGTCACGTTGAACTGCGCGGGCGTGATTCGGTCACGATTAATTCGGGTGGCGAAAAGATCTTTGCCGAGGAAGTAGAGATGGCGGTGAAAGCCCACCCCGCAGTGTTGGATTGCGTCGTCACCGGCCGACCAAGCGAACGCTGGGGTAACGAGGTTGTTGCGATCGTGCATCTACGCGCGAGAATACCAACGTCGAACGAAGAACTGATTGACGAGGCCGCCAAACATATCGCCCGATACAAACTCCCGAAAGATTTCGTATACGTCAATCACATCGTCCGTTCGCCATCAGGCAAGGCCGACTATCGCTGGGCTAAGTCAATTGCGAATCCGACAACTGATCATTAAAGATCAGATCGGCAAATCACCTGTTGCCGTACGCGTTGTTCCGTGATCGGTAAACGCTTTGATGGTGTTTTCGGCAATGCGCATCTGGTGAATTTCGTCAGCACCATCAGCGAAACGTGCCCAACGGGCATGCTGCATCATGTTGGCCAAAGGCGTATCGGTTGAATAACCCAAAGCACCGTGGACCTGAATTGCACGGTCAATGATGCGGTTCAAGCTATTCGCCACGAAATGCTTCGCCATCGAAACCTCGGTACGGAAGTCATCTCCACGATCGATCTTGAAGGCCGCGTGTAAAATCATCAGCTTGCACTGATAAATCTCCATGGCCGAATCGGCGATCAACCATTGGATACCTTGCTTTTCAGCCAAAAACGATCCATGGGAGTAACGCTTCAACGAGCGATCGACCATCATGTCGAGCGCAGTTTCTGCCTGGGCAATCCAACGCATGCAGTGGGCCAAACGGGCCGGTCCGAGTCGATACTGACCGAGACGGTGACCGTTTCCACGTCCACCCAAGATCTGCGAGTCATGAACTCGTAGGTCTTCAATCACGATCTCGCTGTGACCACCTGGTCCATGCATTGTTTCAATTTCACGCACATTGTTCCAACCGAGTTGAGGAAGATCAATAATGAACGCGGTGTTGGCACCGCGTGAACCCTCAGGCACATCCATTTCGGTTCGTGCAATCAAAATCGCGAACTTGGCGCTGTTAGCACCAGAAATAAACCACTTGTGCCCGTTAATAATCCATTCATCACCATCTTTAATTGCGTGAGTACGAATCAGGGTGGGATCTGATCCAGCAACCTCTGGCTCAGTCATGGCGAAGCAAGACGACGAAACACCGTCGCACAATGGCTTGAGATACTTCTCTTTTTGTTCGGGTGTTGCCCAATGAACCAATGTGTGCATGTTTCCTTCATCAGGAGCTTGACAGTTGAACACCCACGGACCGACTCGGGTCTTTGCGGCTTCGGCCTGAACCATTGCAAGGGCCACGTGACCAAGTCCCATGCCACCCCACTCTTTAGGCATATGAGGCAACCACAGGCCTTCCTTCACCGCCAACTTGCGCAGACGAATGAGTTCGCCAACATACGCACGATGCTTTTCAGGATCCATCTCGTCGCGGTGACCAAATGGCTCAACCGCCGGTTTGATGTGATTCTCGACAAAGTCCCGCACCTTCGTGCGAATGGCTTCGTGCTCTGGCGCCAAAGTGAAATCAATCATGTCCTACCCCCATACATCGGTTTATCTGAACGGGTGCTCGACAGTTTGCGATTAACCCTCGACCCATCTTGCCCGATCGTGACCAAAGTCGGCGACTCCGAAATCCCCATCGAGCCGAAAAGCCGTTTAGCCTAAGTCTGTGACCTTCCCCCAAGACCCCAGTGAACGCCCATCGGTTCCTTCTTGGGACACTGCGACCCTTCCACAAGGACAAGAAAAAGTCCGTGCGATTCAGGAAATGTTTGACACAATCGCGCCGCGCTACGACCTAGTGAACCGCATCATGACCTTTCGCCTTGACACTCGTTGGCGTCGCAAAGCAGTTCGACTACTCAACCTTTCCCAAGGCAGCACTGTTCTCGATCTCGCAAGCGGGACCGGCGACCTGTGTATCGATCTTCGTCGGGTGGGTATTCGCCCCTTGTCCATGGACTTGTCATTTGGGATGTTGGCCGCCGATCGCTCGGGCTCACCGCGATCGCAGGCCGATATTTTGAATCTTCCCATCGGCGATCACAGCGTTGATGGTGCCACATGCGGGTTTGCCCTGCGGAACCTGGTTGACCTCTCGGCCTTTTTCAGCGAATTGGGTCGTGTCGTACGACCTGGAGGCAGGATCGCGTTACTTGATGTCGGAATACCGCATAACCGTCTCATTCGTTTCGGCAACGGAATTTATTTCGGAAAAATCGTTCCCAAGATCGGTGGCTGGCTGTCTGATCCTGCGGCTTACCGATATTTGCCGAAAAGCGTGGCCTACCTTCCACCCCGTGACGAAATGCTCCGGGTATTACAAGAGGCGGGATTTTCCGATGCCACTCATCATCAACTCTCAGGCGGGATCACGCAACTGATGCTTGGTACAAGGGATCAATGATCCGTGATTGCCACAACCATTGAATTCGATTCATCAGTTGATCTGAATGATGTCGCTGGAAGCGACGGCTATCTTTTCGTACGAAGTGGCGTCGGTTACGCCGGGCGTGGAATTGCTACACGTGTTGCATTCTCAGAAGTACAAGAGACTCTGTCAGCAATTCAACATCACAATCACACCGATTTAGATATTGCACCGATTGCGATGGGAATTCTTCCTTTTGACACTTCTTCTGCTGGCGAATTCTTTATTCCCAAACAAGTTGTTGGCAAAGATGAAAAAGGCAATTGTTGGTTAACAACGATTGACGATGCATCGGTCAACCTAGACATTTCTCAACCTCTGGTAGCGACGACAAATACTTTTACCGTTCGCCCGCTTACCCCAATTGAGAATTACCTTCAAGCAGTTGCGCGTGCCCGTGACGCGGTGTGTGAAGGAAGAATCACAAAAGCCGTGATCGCTCGCGAAATACTCGTTGAGGCCCAACAACCAATCGATGTTCATGCGGTTTTACAGAGGTTGAGATCAACGTTTGGTAATAGCTACCGATATTCAATGAACGGATTTATTGGCGCATCACCCGAGTTGTTGATTGAAGTATCAGGACAAACCATTCGCTCGCACCCGTTGGCCGGAACCACTCCACGTACTGGTGATCCAATCACCGACAACGAACTCGCCCGCAAACTCATTTCAAGCATGAAAGATCAAGTCGAACACCGAGTAGTGATTGATGTCATTCATGACATGTTGCTGCCGTTCTGTTCGTACTTGGATTGGGAACCCGAGCCCTCGGTCATTCAAGTTGCCAATGTCCAACATCTCGGCACTTTGATTGAAGGCCATTTATCGGACGACCATCCCCCGTTACTCGAACTTGCGCGAATGTTGTGCCCGACTCCAGCTCTTGGTGGACATCCCAGAGCAGAGGCCCTAGAAATTATTGACCAACTCGAAGGCTTTGATCGAAAAAATTATGGCGGAGCAGTTGGCTGGGTTGATGCCCATGGCAACGGAACGATGGCTGTTGCCATTCGATGCGCCGAACTATCAGACGATCGAAGGACTGCTCGACTTATCGCCGGAGGCGGAATCGTTGCGGCCTCAGATCCCAACTCCGAATTGGCCGAAACTCAAGCCAAGTTTCAAGCCATGTTGTCAGCGATAGTACGACCCTAAATTGTTTAATTTCCGTTGATCGCCGCTGCGATCAAGTCATTAACTTCTTGATGCGTCAAAACCTCGTTATGACGATCGGTCAATACACGGATCACGCAAGTTTCAGGTGAAGCGAGCGCATTCTTCAGTTCAGACGCCGACTGACAATCGTACGTCGATAGATGGTGAGCCTTAGCCAACTGCAGAATATCTGTGCCGTGCGGTGTACCAAACAACATCTCAAACGCTTCAGCATTGACCGACTTCGCCTGAGGCAAATAATGAAAGATTCCGCCGCCGTCATTGTCGGTGACAACAATCTTCAAATCAACGCCTCGCCGATTGAGGTCGGTCAAGCTGGATGAGTCGTGTAACAGTGCAATATCACCAATCAAGACTGCGGTTTTTTGCCGAGTGGCAACTGCGACTCCAATAGCCGTAGCCACGACTCCGTCAATTCCATTGGCGCCGCGATTCGAAAACACGTTGAAACGCGAACAATCCCCTCCGAACCATTCTAAATCGCGCACCGGCATCGACGATGAAACAACCAGGTTGTTCTCTTCTCTCAGACTCTGGGCCACCAATTGAGCTACACGCGGAGCAAGAAGGTTCGAATCTGCATTGCCAAAATATTGCTCGATGGTTGTTCCGGCTGCCCGATTGGCACTCAACCATGTGACTAGAAAACCTGAATCACTATTTGGCTTCACATACTTCTGCACTTCACGACAAAATATTGTCGGAGCACACGAAACATGTAGAGAAACCCGATGATCAGCATCAGCAGTTGATGCAAAAGCACTGATATGTACTTGGGTAGCCCTTGACTTGGTGACGAATTGGCTCAGGACTTTAGAACTCGGCGACTCACCTAAACGCAAAACAACTGTTGGCTGATTCTCTGAAATAAATGATTCGCAACGAAGAACAGAATCAAAATATGAAACTGCTTCCGGTATTCCTTGGCATCCCGACCGAGAATCGGCGAGTACTGGCCAATTCAGCGAACTTGCCAACCGAGAAATTTCAGTAGCACTTCCACACCCACGCCCAGCAATGATCAAACCTTGCCGGGCATTCAATATTGTTGCGACTCCCTCATAATCCGCCTGACTTAATTCAAGCTTTCCAGTCATCTGATGACGACTCAGAGTTGAATTCGGCAGATCAGTGGCTGTACCAACGAGTGGTTCGCGAAATGGGAGGTTGAGATGAACTGGTCCCGGAGAAACTCCGAGGCAATAGGCGATACTTTGTCGCGCTAGTGATCGCCACGAATGACTAGCCGCTACATCGGCAACCCCTGGATCATGGAACCAACGAACCGTGTCGCCATACATTTTCGTTTGATCGATTGTTTGAGGTGCACCGACATCTTTCAATTCAGGCGGTCGATCAGCGGTGACGACCAATATCGGCACATGAGACAAATCTGCCTCGATGATGGCCGCGTAAAAGTGCGCGGCAGCGGTTCCTGATGTGCACAGCAAAATGGCGGGCTGGTGAGTTGCGAGCCCAACTCCCAGAGCAGCAAACGCTGCCGAGCGTTCATCGTGGAACACTTCAATATGCATTTCGGAGCGGTTAGTGAGGGCTAAAGCAAGAGGCGTCGATCGTGAACCTGGAGCGATCACAGCATGCCGTACGCCCTGCGCCACCCATTCATCGACGAGGACGGCGCAAAAGGTCGCTTGAACATCTTCAGAAGGCCGACCAGCCAAGCGCTCACCTAAAAGATCGCTGTCCACAGTTCCTACGCTACGAGCAAATCTGGCTTGTGACCATCTAAGGTACGAACATGCGAATCGAAATCTGGTCCGACGTGGTGTGTCCGTGGTGCTTCATCGGAAAGCGTCGCTTTGAGGCTGCCCTTGAAAAGGTAACGACTGGCCCAGATGCCATATCCCAGCCCATCGAGATCATCTATCGCGCCTATCAACTAGACCCCACCGCACCTACCAACTCATCAGCACCAGTCCGTGAGGTCTATGCGAAAAAGTTTGGTGGCGCCGAACGAGCCGACAAAATCATTGCGCAGCTCACCGAAACTGCCGCTCAAGACGGCATCGAATTTCGCATGGACATCGGACAACGATCAAACACGATCCTTGCTCATCGATTGATGTGGTGGACCGGCGTCAACCATGATTTTAAAGTGCAATCAAGCCTTAAAGAAGCCTTATTGAACGCCTATTTCACTGACGGCATCAACGTCGGAGATTCAGAACAACTGATCACTATCGGAGTTCGCACGGTTCCTCACGAAACTGATGACATCGAGTTCGCTGAATTCTTACGCGCCTTCTTTGCCAGTGATGCCGGGAAAGGCGAGGTTGCTGAAGAATTAGCGACTGCCGTATCCCACGGAATTACTGGCGTTCCGACCTATGTGATTAATGGGCAGTGGTCAATACCAGGTGCTCAAGATGCCGAAACCTTTGAACGAGTGTTACGGCGAACTGCCGAACGATCGGCTTCATGAGTAATTCTTCTTCACGAGGTTGGACCAGCGTTGATGGTTCGCTCTACGTCGAACAATCGGGCGATCGTTTGACGACCAGTCAGGTATTGCTGCATGGCTTCACCCAAACTTCACATTCCTGGAACCGCTACATCGATTTCATTGACCCACAACAATCGATCATTCGTGTCGACGCTCCAGGCCACGGCGGTTCATCAACCGTGGCGGTCGATCTAACAACGACAGCTCAGATGGTTGTTGAGCAATGTGGCTTTGGTGATTACATCGGCTATTCAATGGGAGCACGCCTTGCGCTTCATATCGCTTTGCTGCATCCGGAATCTGTACGTCGTCTTGTCTTGATCAGCGGATCGCCCGGGTTGCGAACTGGTGACGAGAGACACGCTCGAAGTCAATCTGACGAACTACTTGCCCAACAAATTGCCGAAGTCGATGTTGAGAGATTTGTCGAAAAATGGTTAAGCAATCCGCTCTTCTTAGGGTTGACCTCCACTCAAGAAGAGATACAAGATCGCCTACGCAATTCGGCAGAGGGCCTTGCTTCAAGTTTGCGTTTGAGCGGAACCGGAAACCAAGAGTCTTTATGGGACCAACTTCAAGATCTCACAATGCCGGTGCTGGTCATAGTCGGAGAGAAGGACCAAAAGTTTCTTCAGATCGGACACGAGATGAAGAGTCGCATTGGCATGAACGCAGAATTGGTCGTCATTGAAAACGCTGGACATTCAGTGCATCTCGAACAACCTGAACATTGCCAATCAGTTATCGAATCATTTCTAGGTCGACCCGCCGAGAGATACAAACAAAATCATTAAAGCAATCTCAATTGCGCCGAGGATCATCCCGGCCTTGGCCATGCCAGCGCCCACCAGAAGACCTTGTGACGCCTTGATACTTTTGCGAGATGTGAAGCCAAAACCTAGAGCGGCCACACCGAGAATTGGAACCAAAAGTCCGAGGATTCCGAACACCAAGGCAGCAACAGCCTTACGATCCTTCATGGGGATCAACGAGTTCTGACCACCGTTATCGAATCGGGGCATTTCTGGCGGAGGTAATGAGGTCACGTGTAAAAACTACCTTCCCAACACAAAGGCGAACAGTGATAGTAAGCCAAAAACTATTTGCACCTGACCAGTTGCTGCCAAAACCGCAATGAGCCCTCGACCTTTGACTCCTCGTTTCACAAGATTGATTGGCTTCATTGCTGGAATGAAACATAGCAACAGAATCAATGACCAAGGGTTAGCAAAAGCAACGGAGACTCCACACATAATTCCGAACACAACTAAAGTTTGAAACAGAACTCGAGTTCGCTGATCTCCAAGGCGCACGGCCAAAGTTTTCTTTCCCACCACTTGATCAGTCGGAATATCACGCAAATTATTCACAACCAATAGAGCACACGCCAAACTTCCGACTGCCACCCCCTGCAACCACGCCGTCGCCGGAATTCTTTCAAGAACAACGTATGTTGTCCCGACCGTCGCAACTAATCCGAAAAAGACGAAAACAAAAACTTCGCCTAGGCCGATATACCCATAAGGATTCTTCCCACCGGTATAAAACCAGCCAGCCAGTAATGCCGCCAGACCAATCGGAACCACCCACAGCGACGTCATCAGTGCCAACACGAGTCCGACCCCGGCGGCAGCTCCGAAAGCAATAATTGCAGCGCTCTTCACAGACTGCGGAGAAGCCATTCCAGAAGCGACAAGCCGCATTGGTCCAACTCTGACCTCGTCGGTTCCTCGAACGCCATCGCTGTAATCATTGGCGTAATTGACACCGACTTGCAGGAGCACACTCACAACCAATGCCAATCCGGCGCGCGACCAGTGAGCACCCCCCAACCCATTACAAATCGCAGCGCCGACAACCACCGGCACGACTGCAGCTGGCAAAGTTCGGGGCCGTGCACCAAGGATCCATTTCTTCACTTAATGAACGCTACTCGCTTGCACTAGGTTCAACGATATGCAGTCGCTTGTTGCTCTTGATCTTGAACCTAGCCAACGTTTTGTTGATGAACTTTCAAAAGCATGGGATGAAGGCGATGCCGTGTTACCGATAGACCAACGCCTACCAGTTGCAGCAAAGAAGCAACTCATCGCCCAGCTCAATCCAACTCACATCGTCTCATCTGACGGTCGTGTCATTCTTGAAGGTGGACAGCCAGTAGAAAGTGGTGACGCCATCGTTGTTGCAACCAGCGGATCAACCGGAACTCCAAAAGGTGTCGTACTTACCCAAGAATCGGTTCTCGCATCGGCCAAGGCGAGTTCATTGGCACTCGATGTCACATTCGATGATCATTGGTATTCATGTCTCCCCCTTGCACATGTTGGAGGACTCAGCGTTGTCACACGATCGTTGTTGATGGGAACTCAACTCACGGTTGCTTCACGATTTGATCCAGACGAAGTTGAACATTATTCGCATACGTGCACATTGATTTCACTAGTTCCGACGGCACTGCAAAGAATCGATCCACGAAAATTTCGGGCAATTCTTCTCGGTGGATCCAAACCTCCGCCACAACGTCCTCGCAACGTGATCGCCACATATGGCTTGTCTGAAACCGGATCGGGAATTGTTTATGAAGGACGTCCTTTGAACGGCGTTGAAATACAGATATCCGATGACGACGAAATCTTGGTGCGTTCTCCGATGAACATGCGTTGTTACCGGGACGGATCAAGCTCTATTGATTCTGACGGATGGCTACATACCGGAGATATCGGTTCGATATCTGACGAAGGAATACTGAGCGTTCAAGGACGTCGCGGCGATGTCATTGTTACTGGATCTGAGAAGGTTTGGCCCGAGGCTGTGGAGGCAGCGATCGCCTCATTCTTTGAACCTGATCAGTTCGCTGTCATCGGTCTACCCGACCCCGAATGGGGCGAACGCGTGGTTCTCGTGACGACTCGGACTGATGTTTCACTCGAGCAAGTAAAGGAGTTAGTTCTCCGAACCCTCCCAAACTATTGCGTGCCTAAAGGCATCCAGATCATTGATTCAATTCCCCTGACCGCTATCGGAAAAATTCGTCGAAGTGAAATCAGACAACGTCTATCCACTAATGAGTGAATCCAAATCACGCGGTACATTTCGTCTATGGGAAATCTAAACGGAAAAGTTGCCTTAATCACTGGTGCCGCTTCAGGAATCGGTCGAGCGATTACTGAGCGATTTATCGCTGATGGAGCGCAAGTAGTTGCCGGTGATATCAGTCAAGAGGGCTTAGACAATTTGCGGTCCGAATTTGGAGATCGTGTTGCGACCTGTTTGTGCGATGTCACGCAAGAAGAGGACGTCGCCAATCTTGCCGCCTTTGGAATAAGTACCTTTGAGCACATTGACATTGTCGTCGCTAATGCTGGCGCCGGCACCTACGGTCTTATCACCGAACTTCCACTTACTGAATGGAAGCGCATCATTGATTTATGTCTGACTGGCGTCTTTTTAACGCTCAAACATGGTGGAGCAGTCATCAGCGATGGAGGTTCAATCATCAACATCGCTTCACTGAACGCTATTCAACCTTCACAAGGAATGTCCGCCTACTGTGCTGCCAAAGCTGGTGTGTCGATGCTGACTCAGGTCGCGGCAATGGAGCTCGGATCT
>Ga0209086_10002519_pt1 | contig 14274 bp, 18 predicted proteins | sample M_130207_XF_Meta_FD_187312 | JGI IMG/M metagenome (GOLD analysis project Ga0209086, IMG submission 187312) | Freshwater microbial communities from Lake Montjoie, Canada to study carbon cycling - M_130207_XF_MetaG (SPAdes) (version 2) | ecosystem: Environmental > Aquatic > Freshwater > Lake...
TCTGGCGCAGGAATGACACCCTTGGTGGCCTCTCCAACAGTATTGGATACCTGACCACTAGCAACAGCAAGGAACGCATGTTGCAGTACATGAAAGATTATTTTGAGCGGGGCATGATGGGCATTCTCAGCATGGATACCTTAGAGGAAATGAAAGGCATCGTGCGGGAGAACGGCTTTATTGGCGCACCTGGTCGTGGCAAGGATGACAGGGTCATCGCATCTGCGTTGGCTGCCGTAGCCTATGCCGAACAAATTCAGCCTCGCCTCATTGCCCAAAAGATTACCCGTGCCGTCAGTGCCTCTCAGGAGTCCTACACCCCTGAACAGATTGCTGTCGGTAGAAATGTTTCTGATTATTTGAAAAAGATTGGCATGTATGGTTCATAATCAACTCACTATTGTTTCTGTCTACGGACACAACAACGGCGCATCTGCCATACCCTCCATCGTCAAGAGCATGAAGGAGTTGCCTGGTAGTAAGGGCTTACTTATCTCTATAGAAGAGCCACCCAACTTGCCAAGCAATGTAGTCTGGAAGCGGTGCAACCCTATAGACTACTTAGGGTATTCCCTGTTCATGATGCACTGCCTGTACGCCTTTATAGAGACAGACTACTGCCTTGTTGTTCAAGATGACGGATGGGTATTGAACGGAAAGAACTTCAAACCTGAATACTATGACTACGATTACATAGGTGCGCCATCTCACTGTGCGTTTGGTGAAGGCAACCTGTACCTCCAGTTTGCTTGGACACAGGCAAAAGAACCAGTGAAAGTTGTCCAAAATGGCGGGTTTTCCTTGAGAAGCCACCGATTCCTTGAAGCCTGTAACAAACATGGCATCGTGCACCTGAACAGCAATGAGATACACGGATGGAATGAAGATGCCCAACTTTCAGCTATATTGAAGCCCACCCTTCAATCTTATGGTTATAAGTATTGTCCTGATGACATTGCCAAAAACTTCAGCATTGAGTATGTAGGGCATGGCTTTCACGAAGAGGGCTTTAACTTTGGCGGGTTGCTTGGTCATCACGCCCAATCAAGGAAGTTAGTAAGCACTAACCACATTGTTGTACCCGTTGACCCTACCAAATCGTATGGGGAAGCGCAGTTTATGTTGTGGTTGCAGAGCATAGGTTACACCGTGGAGTACCAATATGACACCGTTATCCAAGCGTGAACTGACAAAACACATGCAGCGGTTCTACGCTGACAAGGAAAGAGGCATCTCTATTGCCCTTTTTGCCGAACTTGCTGGCATAAGTCACGGGCATTTCCATGATGTATTCATCTACAACCATGAACCACTGACCGAAAACGTCCAGCGTACGGTCAGTAAAGCCTATCAACAGTGGAAAGCAGGGAATGTAAAGGTCATGAAACGCCGTGACAACACCCGCTATGTGGACTACAGGAAAGAATCTCAGCCCGTGTTTATGCCCAAAATGGGGCTACAAGTAACCTCAGAAGGCATAAAAGTAAAGGTTGGGATGGTAAACAGGCACGATTACAGCGAAATTTCACTTGACGAAGCACTAAGGGGGTAAAAATGGGAATACTGAGAGACTATTACTGCACAAACCACGGAATCTTTGAAGCATGGGAGCCAACATGCCCTATGAAGAACTGCAAAGGGGAATTATCCGTTGTACACCTCAAACCAGTAGGTACAAGGTCAGCAAAGACCTCTTCAACCGATAAAAACTTGAAGCAACTGGCTATTGACTACGATATGACCGACATCAAGTCCACCAAAGAAGGTGAGCACCAAACTGGCTACATGAAGCGCAAGAACAAGCTCACTGACAAGCAATTTGCAGAAGCTACGGACGCTATACAAGCCCAGAACTCAAATAATGCCCCACAGACCCGTCCTGGCAGTTCCGTTATTTGGGGCGGCGGGGGCAACATCAGCATGAAATCCGTCATGGGTGGACAATTCAAGTCTGTTAATGGAGAATCTGTAGGCATCAATCCCAAAGCAGCGGGTGACCTGCAAGGGCCGAGAGCCGCCAGCTACATGGCAGACCCAGATAACTTACAGGTGAAACGATGAGAATCCCTAAATCCCCAGTTGACCGTGAAATCTTCTACCTTGACCTGATTCAGAAATGTCTGGTCAGTCGTGAGGAAAGAAAAGTAGATTACGCATCCCTGCGTTCTTTTTATCTGTTCGGCAATGGCCCTGATGACGTTCCCGCTCTGTACAACAAAATCTATCCGCACATTGACCAACTGACCTCGTTCCTCTACTCAGCGGAAACCACAAGGTTCAGCATCAACACAGGTGCTTCTGTTCATGATGGAGAGCAAACCAAAATACCCGCTCTTACAAAAGCCCTGCATGATGAGTGGCTCAACTCCAACGCTGACCAGGTGTTCTCCACCGCTGTCACGTGGGCACTGGATTACAACACCACCTTTATCAAACTGGTTATTAACAACGGCATCCACCCGTACATGGTTGAGCCAGCAAGCATGGGCGTGTTGCGTGAAGACATTCCGTACTCTGACAGACAAGAAGCTATTGTTCAGACTTACTACATCACCAAGTCTGAACTCTTTGACCGCCTCTATAGCCACCCGCAGCGTGAGCAAATTGTCAAACGTGTCACCTCTACCCAACACGAAAGAACTGAAGTTGCCAACGGGGTTCAGCGCATCATCATGTCGCAGTCCAACCCCACCATGTACGGCAACGTCAACCTTGACCTGAACGGCAACCCTAAGTACAAGGCCACCGTTGCTGAAGACACCATAGAGATGACTGAACTCTGGGTGTGGAATGACGAAATTAAAGATTACCAAGTGGTCACCAAGGCTGACCCTGATGTCATCATCTATGACCGTCCAGGCGAGTCTATGTTCTTGAAAGGCGAGTTGCCATTTGTTCAAATATGTCCTAACCCTTTGTATGACTACTACTGGGGTTCATCCGAAGTTCAGCGTCTGGTCTACCTTCAGCAACTCCGTAACAAGAGGATGACTGAGATTCTGGATATGCTTGCCAAACAAGTCAGCCCACCTACCGCCCTAATTGGCTTTACTGGCATTCTGGATGAGAAGAACTTTGCTCTCAACCGTGCAGGTGGCTTGCTGGCAACCGACATGCCCAATGCCAAAGTAGAGAAGTTAGCACCCACTATGCCGCCAGATTTGTTTAAAGAGATTGGCGAGATTGACCTGATGTTTGAAGAAGCATCTGGCATTGTCAGCGTCTTGCAAGGCCGTGGCGAAGCAGGTGTTCGCTCGTCAGGTCACGCTTCACAGCTTGCTCGTCTAGGCTCAAGCCGTGCCAAGAAACGTGCCCTTGTCATTGAGGATAGCTTGGAAAAAGTAGCTACCCTGTATCTCAAGTGTATGCAAGTCTATGACAAGACCCATCTGACAGACACTGAAGGTAGAAAGTTCATTCCAGAACAATTTACCAAAGACTATGTGGTCAAGGTAGATGCTCACTCTAACAGCCCGATTTTCATGGAAGACAGCCGTAAACTGGCATTTGAGCTTTTCCAAGCGGGAGTCATTGACAAAGAATCCTTGCTTGACTTGATTGAACCTCCAATGAAACAATTACTGAAAGACCGTCTTAAGAAGATGGAAGCAAAGGGTGAGGCACAGGCTGCGGCAAAACAAGCGCAGACACCGCCTCCCAAGTCAGAGGGTAAACCAGACTTAAAACAGGTGGGATGATGGCAACAGCACCAGGCACTAGAAGCATGACCCAACCCAAGGCTGACCAACCAAGGGCATCAACAGAATCACTGAAAAAAGGCGAAGCGAGTCCTAACTTGACAATGCGTCAAACTGGGTATAAAACCTCGTATGGAAGGAGTCAACGTGATTCCAACCGCTCACCAACCAGGAGTTGAACATGTACAAAATGGCAAAACGTGGTCGTAAGCACCGCCGTTAATTCGGTTTCCTGAAAAGGAAAAAAGGGTGTGGCTGCCTCCCCTGTGAAGTAGGTGACCGCTGCTAAAGGAGAAATACCATGGCACGCAAAGCACGCAAAGGCCGTAAAAGCCGCAAGTAATCCTTAGGGATTTGTCTTGGGGGGCAGACATAAAAGCCCCCCACCTATTGACAAAGTGTAAGTAAGTGGTTACAAACACGGCAAGGAGTGATTATGAGTGTTCCAACAGATAAGTTGATGGAGTTAATGAAGGGCAACCGTTCAGCGGGTGCACCATCTCCTATGCCAGAAGAAATGCCTACTGGCTCAATGTCTGATGCAGAGACATCTCCAATGGCATCCCCCATGTCCACACCTGAGCCAAAGATGGGGAGCAAAGAAGCTGCTCTCATCAATATTAGTATGGCAATGGACTTGCTGGAGCAATCTCTTCCCGCCTTTGGCTCAGAATCAGCCGAAGGACAAAAAGCCTTGAACGCTATTCGCCAACTCAGCGGCCTGATAGGCCCACGAAAAGGCAAGACCAACGAACTCCAGCAGTCTGAAATTCTTCAGATGCTCCAAACCTTGCCACAGGCGGGTGGTGCTACCCCTGAAGGTAAAGCAATGGCTCAAGCACCTATCCTTGGTATGCCTCCCGCTGGTGGAGGTATGCCTCCCCCACCTGGCGGTATGCCTCCTCCTCCCCCAATGTAAGGAAACAAAATGGACTTATTCAAGCCCCGTGGCGCAGCCGCACCCCGCCGCCCTACTGACAACAATCAGCAGAATGGCGTTATCACCAACACTCCCCGCTTTGCTCAACTGGGTGGTCTCAATGCCCCTGGCAAGATTGGCAAAATGGGAATGGCTGTTCAAAAGCCTGGTGATGGCAAAAAAGTAATCTAATCGTATAAAGAGGGTAAAAGTATGTCATTAGAAAATCTGTCCTTAGAAGCCCGTGATGAGTTGGCGCAGCTTGCCCAAACTCTTGCGGAAAATCCTGATACTCGCAAAGACTTCTTGCGGATGACCAAGCGGGTTAAACCTGACTTGCCAATCCCTGAGTTGGATATTGAGGACTACACCAATCGGGCGGTTAACCGTTCTGAAGACCGTGTACAAGCCTTGGAAGCCAAATTGCGTGAGCGTGATGCAGTTGAAGAATTGCAAAAACGCCGTCAGTCTTTGATGCGTAAAGGTTTGATTGCCAACGAGTCAGAAGTTAATGACGTAGAAAAAATTATGCTGGAGCGTGGCATCACAAACCACGAAACAGCAGCCGAATACCATCAGTGGATGAAGCAAGCAGCAGTGCCTACTTCAACTGGATACAACCCAAGTGCTGTCAAGCAATTTGACTTGAACAAATACTGGAAGAATCCAGCCGCCGCTGCTCGTAACGAGGCAATGAATGCGCTCAATGACCTGCGGAAACCGCAGCGTCCTATTGGGTTGTAAGAGGGTATTGTTTTTTTCAAGGAGGCCTTATGGCTATTGGCGGCGGCATCCTACCAGCAACAGGGTCAGCACAGTTTAACGAACTGACCTACGTTACTCGTAGAGCCTTCATCCCCAAGCTGGTTGTCCAGCTTTATAACTCGACACCCCTCATGGCGGCTCTGATTGCCAACAGTCAGCAAGCCTCTGGCGGTGTGTCTTCTGTAACCGTTCCTGTCCAAGGCGCACAGTTTGTGAACGCTCAATGGTCTGACTACTCTGGCTCTTTTGCCCAGCCGTCAGTCCAGCAAGGTGCTTACAACGCTGAGTTTGACCTAAAACTGATGATTTCTCCCGTGCCGTTCCTCGGTATGGAAGGCGCAGTTCAGCAAGACGCTGCCATCATCCCCTTGATTGAAGCTCGTATGAACGATGCGACTAACGTCATGATGGATGCAATGGCTACCGCTTTGTACACCAACACTTCCAACACACAGCAGTTCATTGGTCTTCCTGCCGCTGTTGCCAACTCAGGCACATACGGCAACATTGACCGTGCTACTTACACTTGGTGGAAGTCCACACAGTATGCCGCTGGCTCTGTGAACCCAACTCGTCAAAACATCCTGCAATACATTTCTGGTACTGTGAAAAACGGTGCTGAGATGCCTTCGTTTGGTGTTTGCGGCTTTGGTACTTGGACACTGTTGGCTCAAGACTTCGTAGGTCAAGAGCAATATGTCATCACTCCAGGCGGCGGTTTTGACGGTGACGCAAATGGCCCTCAAGCAGCTTTCCGTGCTTTGATGGTTGCTGGCGTTCCTATCTATCCAGACCCGTACTGCCCTGAAGGTACTGTGTACTTCCTGAACACAAACTACATGTCTCTGTACATCCATGAGCAAGGTTCGTTTGTGTTTACAGGCTTTGAGTCCACACTCCCGAACTGGCAAATTGGTTACGTTGGCGCAGTTTTGATGATTGCCGAATTGGTGAACGTCAAACCTAAGTCAATGACCAAGGTGACTGGTTACAACTACCTCTCACTGTAAGGAGAAAAAGACATGGCTTTAGCAATGAATAAAATCATTCTGGCGAATGCAACCACCAACACTGCTGGTGCTTACTTCTCCAACGTATCACTGACTGCCGCTAACGCAGGTACAGTGATTCCCGCAGGTACTTACCTAGTGTTTCCCACTGTCAACGTAATCATTACTGCCAACAACGGTTCTTCTATCGCAACCCTGCTTGCCAATAACACTGGCGGCATGATTTTGTCTGATGGCGTAAACGTGCTTGCTCAGTCTATGGCTTCGGGTGCTGGTGCGGCTGTTGCTCTGACCATCAATGGTGGTATCTCAGCAAATAGCACTTACGCAAGCTAAGGAGAAAGCATGGCTAACTCGAATGCTGTAGGAACTCGGTATCCTGACAATTTTGGCAATTTTCTCATTGGCTCTACTTCTGCTCCCGTAGGTTTGGGAAGCACAGGTAATGCTATTGCGACAATTCCAACTGTCGGTACAAGCTACATTGTTCGCCGTATAACCGTGGCTGGCGCAAATGGAAGTGTTGCTCTTGCAAACGTCACCATCATTAACAGCAGTGATGGTGTGCTTGCAAACGCAATCTCTAATGCAGTTGTATTGGGCAACATTACAGCAACAACCAAGTATCAAGATTTGAACCTGACGGCAAACACCGCCACAACAATCTATTCTGGTTCGATGTTCTTGTGCGTTAATACTGGTGCAGCAGCCAACAACACGGTTGAAGTCTCTGTATACGGTGACATTGTGACTCTATGACGGAAGTTGTCTACGTAACCAACAACTCTGACAAAGACCTCAATTTTGAGTACCACTTTGTTGGAATTGAATTCCCTGTTGGCAAGACGGTAGAAATACCGCTTCAAACAGCCAAACATGTGCTTGGTTACGGAGACGATAACAAGGAGAAGTATCTCGTCCAGTTGGGCTTGATACGACTCCACAGCGAACTTGAAGAAGCAACGGAGAGGTTCAAGCGGATAGAAATATCTGAAACCAATCCAAAAAAGAATAGCTCGTTACCCTCGGCTATTGGCGTAGTACCCTTGAGGATTGAAAAATCCTTGGGGGGAAAGTCCAACCAGAGGGTTGCTTAACATGAAAGTAACATGGCAACTCTCTCTTCCTACATCACGGAAGTACAGCGACTTTTGCATGATGCAAACTCTGTCTTCTGGTCTACTGCGGAGCTAACGGACTACATCAACGATGCCCGTGAGCGAGTAGCGAGAGATACAGGGTGCTTGCGTACCCTGCAAGTAACTGCCACCCCCATTTCTAATACAGGTGTTGCCGCAACAGCGTGGGCAGAAAGTACCCCTGTTACCGCTGGTCAATTTCTGTTTTCTAACATCTTCATTTATGAAGTTACTACTACTGGTACGACAGGCACAACTGCGCCTCCCTACCCTGCTTCTGGTGCAACCTTCCCTCCGTCTACACCTTTCACTGATGGCACGGCTCAACTGACTTATTCTGGCCCTGCGGAAATCATTCCCTTTGCCACCTTGTCCAACGGCACAACCTTGGACATCCTGAACGTCAACATTTACTGGGGCAACAGTCGCATACCCTTGCGCTATCTGCCTTGGTCAAACTTCAACGCTCAACTGCGTTACTGGCAAAACTACGTAGGCAGACCCATTTGTTTCTCTGTCTACGGACAGCAACAGATTTACATAGGCCCAGTTCCTGACCAGGCTTATGTTGTTGAGATTGACAGCACCATTCTGCCGACACCTTTGTCTTTGGCGACATCCAACGCTGTTGACCCTATTCAAGACCCTTACACCACTCCCGTGGCTTTTTATGCGGCTTACAAAGCCAAGTACAAAGAGCAGAGCTATGGTGAGGCTGAACTTTACAAACAAGAATACACCAAGCACGTACAGGCAGTGTTGAACTCTGTCTATACGAGGCGCATCCCTGACCCTTACTCCACGTTCTAATCATGGCAGCAGCAGAACAAAAAAAGTCTTATGCTGTCATTAAGAACTTCAAGGGTCTAAACACCAAGGCCAACAGGACAGCTATTGATGAGGAAGAGTTCTCATGGATTGAGAACGCCATGCCTATTGGCTTTGGCAACATCAAGATTGTTCAGGCTCAGTCTGTTGTTGTAGATTCTGGTAATGCCGCTGTATCGTTTGGCAACGTAGTTTCTACTTTGGAAAGCTGTAATCTGGGGTTGTCAGACTACATCCTTGCCTTTGAAGCTAACGGACGGGGTGAGTATTTCAAGATTGACAGTGCCACAAAAGGCAATGTTGCTATCACTGGCACATTTTCTTCTGCCAATGTCTCTACCGCCCAGTGGAAGAATGAGTTTGTCTTTATAGGTGACCCCGACAAAGGTTTGTTTACTTGGAACGGCACTGATTTGCTTGCCGTAGGTGGCGTAGGTTCTGTAGGCATTACCAATAAAGGTTCTGGCTATACCTCTGCGCCAGCAGTAACCATCTCTGCTCCTAACCAGACAAACGGTGTTCAGGCAACGGCAACAGCAACTATTGCTGCCAACGTGGTTTCCTACATTTCCATTACCAACGGTGGTAGCGGGTATACCGCTGCCCCTACCGTAACCATTACAGGTGGTGGCGGTAGCGGTGCAACTGCCATTGCCCAAGTCTTGACCTTTACCAAAGGTGCGATGGTCATTTCTGTTACCAACGGCGGGTCTGGTTACAACACACCTCCAGCGGTCACCATCACTGGCGGTGGCGGTGCAAATGCTGCGGGTACTGCAATCGTGTCTGGTAACGCCATCACAGCGGTCATCATGACCAACGTGGGCAACAACTACACATCTGTGCCCACCGTCAGTATTGCCGCTCCCCCTACTCCTACAGGCAACACTACGGCAACAGCTATAGGCGTACCCAACCTTGACTCTATTGTTAGCGTGGCAACCTTCTCTGGGCGTGTCTGGGTGGCTACAGGACGCACGGTGACTTACTCGTCTGCTGTCAGCCCGTATGACTTTGTGTCCGTGTCTGCGGGTGCTATCACCCTGTCTGATTCAACTTTGCACGGCAACATTCAGTATTTGATGTCTGCCAACAACTTCCTGTACATCTTTGGCGATGACAGCATCAACGTATTTTCAGATGTTAGGGTGACCACCACAGGGTCAACCCTGTTCACCAACACCAACGTGTCTGCCTCTGTTGGTAGTAAGCTGAAATACGCCGTGTTTCCTTATTTCCGCTCGGTGTTGTTTATGAACAACTACGGGGTGTACGCCCTTGTGGGTTCAACAACCAGCAAATTGTCTGACCAACTAGACGGCATCTTTCCCTATATTGACTTCACCTTGCCTGTTACTGGCGGTCAAGTGTTGCTCAACAACATTTTGTGTGCGGCATTTAACTTCTACCTCAACAGCAGTTTTCCAATCACAGACGGCTCACGTTATGTTCAGGCTATCTTCTTTGAGAAAAAGTGGTTTATTACCAGCCAGGGCATACAAACCTACATTACATCCGTGCCTGTTGGCGGGTTGATAAGCATGTACGGGGTCACAGGGGCGGCTTTGTACAAGTTGTATGCCTCTGCCACAGCCAACATATCCAGCGAGATACAGACGGCTCTTTCTCCTATGAAAGACCCTATTCGTACCAAGCAAGCCTTAAAATTTGGCGTAGAAGCAACGCTTACCACTCCTGCAACTTTCAACGTGACGGTGGACAGTGAGTATGGAAGTAGTCCTGTTTACTCGTTGACCAACACGGGTATTGATTGGACAAATGTCTACGGGGATGTTGTACCTTGGGTAAACAACTTTAGCACTGTTGTTCAGTGGGTTACTTCTACGGGATATAACTTGTATAAATCAGATGCACAGCAGTACGGCAAGTATTTGGGATTGACCATCACTTCCAACAATGCCGCATTTATTGTGAACACAATTGAGTTTGAACACGAATTAAGAGTGAGGTTCTAAATGGCAGTCCCGTATACCTTTTCAACAGCCACAGGCTCTTTGCCGCTGTCTCAGCTTGACAGCAACTTTTCTACCGCCATTACTATTGGTAACACGGCTGTTGTGCTTGGTGACACCATCACCACCATCAACAATTTGACCCTTGGTAACGTAGCCATCACAAGCGTTTCTACTGCTTTTCCTAACGGGTACTTGGCAAACAGCAATGTGATTGTGGGTACAACCACACTGACTCTGGGTAGCACGGTTACGTCTATTAACGGGTTGAGCCTGTCTAACGTCACTATCAGTAGCGGTAATGTGACCATCTCTAACGTCACTACAACCAACGTCACTGCTACAACTGCCAACGTAACTACAGCAAATGTGGGTACGCTTGTTGTTATAGGAGATGCAACAGTCGGTGGAAACACAACTGTTACTGGAAATATCACAGCAGCAAAAGGAACATTCACCAGTGCTAACGTCAGCGGTACTGCCAATGTTCAAGTCATTGCTGTTACGCAAAACGCCACTGTTGCAGGTAATGTCACCATCACAGGTAATGTCAGTGCAGCTAATGGTACGTTTACAAGTGCAAACGTAAGTGGCGCAGCAAACGTGTCTACTCTTGCCGTCATCAGTAACGTCACTATAGGTGGTAATGCGACTGTTACTGGCAATGTCAGTATGAACGTGGCTACAATTACAACAGCCAACGTGAGTGGTACTGCCAACGTATCTACGCTTGTAGTCACTGCAAATCAAACATCTCTTGGCAATATAAGTGTTACTGGTAATGTAAGTGCAAGTTCATTTACATCTACAAGCACATTTGGTTTCAAGAACCGCATCATCAATGGTGCGATGGTTATTGACCAGAGAAATGCGGGGGCAAGTGTTACTCCTACTAATGGTCAATATACAGTTGATAGATGGCTTGGTGCTTTAACACAAGCATCAAAGTTTAGCGTTCAACAAAATGCTGGTGCAATTACTTCAGCAACAGGTTTTAGTAATTATTTAGGCGTTACTTCATTATCTGCTTACTCAATTGCAGTAGGTGATGTTTTTAGTGTTCGTCAATATATTGAAGGTTTTAATACTTCTGATTTGTCTTGGGGTACTGCTAATGCAAAAACAGTTACTTTGTCTTTTCAAGTTTATAGTTCTTTGACAGGAACTTTTGGCGGCGCAGTTCAAAACTCAGCATTCAGCAGAAGTTACCCATTTAGTTACACAGTATCATCTGCAAACACATGGACTTCTATTTCAGTAACTATTGCTGGCGATACAACAGGCACTTGGATTGGGGCAACCAATGGTATCGGTTTGCGTGTTGAATTTGGTTTAGGTGTTGGGTCTACTTATAGTACAACGGCTGGGGCATGGGCGGCTGGTGAATATCATTCAGCCACAGGAGCAACATCAGTAGTCGGCACAAATGGCGCAACTTTCTACATCACAGGCGTACAGCTAGAAAAAGGCTCAACAGCAACGAGTTTTGATTACAGACCTTATGGGACTGAGTTGCAATTGTGTCAACGATACTATCAAGGTGCAATTGGTTCTGGTGCATTTGGTGCGTGTCGTGTTGTAAACGCTAGTACCGCAATTTTTGTCCCTTGGGCATCAACAATGAGGGCTGCACCTACGTTTACCCTAACAGGAAGTTCTGTTGTATTTGCTGTACCCGGTTCGTCAAATTACACATACACAAGTGCAACAATAAGCACAACAGGCGCAGAAACAACCACATCATCTTATGTTTATATTGGTGGTTCTTCTACCGTTGCTGTCGGCACACTTTCTTTTTTAACGCAAGGTTATATAAACGCAAGTTCGGAGTTATAAAAAATGACATACAAAATCTTAAATGGCTTTGATGGAAAACCTTGTGGTGTTTTGCGTTCTGATGGGGCGGCAATTCCTTTAGCACTTGACAACACCGACTACCAAGCCTATCTTGCATGGATTGCAGAGGGCAACACACCAGAGCCAGCCGATGAGGTAACAAGTGGATAACCAACAGATATTCAATGCCGTGGTCAGCATTGCTGGCTTTCTTGCTGTCTTTGTCTTCAACAACACGACAAAGCAGATTCAACGTCTGGAGGACAAGATAAATGAATTACCTAAAGAGTATGTGGCAAAAAATGACTACCGCTCTGACATCACTGAAGTCAAAGCTATCCTCAAACAAATCTTCGACAAGTTAGACAACAAGGCAGACAAATCTTGAACATGGAAGCTCTCTCCTACGTAAAGTTCGGTGACAAAGACGGACTAGGAGAATTCCTGTTTGAAAACGGTGTGCAGCACCAGTTGTTCTACAACATCTTGGGTGACCAAGGTATTCCTGTTCAGAAGTATCCATTGACGGATGCTGACGTTTCTAACCTTGATGATTGGCTGTTTGTGCACAACCAAGAGCATCAGCGTCTGGCAAGTGTTTTAGGGTTGGATAATCCGTTTCAGTTGCTCGACAGTGACTGGAATGTGGAGAATGACTTTTACGACTGGATTGGTGTACACCAGACAATTCATCAACAAATAGCCTCGGCTTTGGGAGTTTGATATGGCAGATGTAATGCAAGCATTGAAGAAGCAAAAGGGTAGTGAAGACGTACCCATGCTTGACATCATCAAAAACGATGTTGACAAAATTGGAAGTGATTTTAATGTTGTCTATCAAAACCTCAAGCAGAATATTCAGTCAGGCAAGACAAGAATTATGCGGTCTGGAAACACGCTGTTGATATACAACATTACACAGCCTGGTGTTGCTGATTTGCACATCTCTACGATGGACTCTCCTGACAAGCTAGTTACTGCTGTTCAAGACTTGTATCAAGCAATGAAGGTTGCGGGGTTTAAAACAGGTACTGCCGTGACTGACAACTCTCAGATTGCCCGTGTGTTGAGTGCTGCCAAGATTCCTGTAAAGGTTCAACAAATACCTGACTCTGAAGGTCAGGTTCAATACAAATTAACCATAGAGGTGAAATAATGGGTGGCAAAAAAAAGAAAAGTCCTTTCTGGTCTGACCCTCTTGGTGCGACAGCACAGGCTTTAGGTAGTGCTGTTGAAAATGTTGTCAAAAATCCTCTACCTGTTATTGAAACAATTGCTCTGACGTATGCTTTAGGGCCAGCGGGGTTGGGTTATAGCACCGCTACTTCTGCTGCTGTTTCTTCTGCGGCGGTGACTGCGGCAAATGGTGGAAGCATGGAACAAATCGTGACTGCTGCTGGGTCAGGATATGTTGGCGGTACAGCGGCAGAAGCCGTGGGTGGTGGAACAACCGTACCTTCTGAAGCAACAAAAATTGCATCATCTGCTGCTGGCGCATCTGCGGCTACTGTCACTTCACAATTAGCGCAGGGCAAATCTTTTGATGAAGCACTAAATGCAGGTCTAACTTCTGGTGCGCTTGCTGGTGCAACTACAGGCGTAATAGAAGAGACAAAGGCAGCGTTAGCTCCTCCTGAAACTGGTCAAGGTATCAAGGTTGTGCCAGGTCAAGGCACTCAACTTTTGGGTGACCAAAGCTCTGTCAGCGGTCTTGGATTGACAGACAAAGTGCCGACAGGCGGTGGACAGGGATTGACGGTTGACCCATCTACCGTTTTGTATTCATCTCAATTTGCACCAAGCACAGGTAAAGTCAGAGGAACAGAAAAGGGTGGACTGCAACCTGCATATACTTCTGCTGCTGATTCTTTGACACCTTCATCTTTTGACCCGTCGCTTGCACCTCCTACGCCTTACCAAGAGCCAAAAACAGTAACGCAGAAACAAGAACCTGTCATCTCAAAAACAGAAGAAGCTCTTGCAAGACCCGTTATTTCTGGAGCATTGTCGGAAATATTTGGTCTTGGCCCGAAAGTACCAGGTGCGCCAGCGGCTGGCGGCTCTGCTCCTATTTCCCAAGGTGCAACTACAGGCACGACCACCAGC
>Ga0209086_10002520_pt1 | contig 14259 bp, 16 predicted proteins | sample M_130207_XF_Meta_FD_187312 | JGI IMG/M metagenome (GOLD analysis project Ga0209086, IMG submission 187312) | Freshwater microbial communities from Lake Montjoie, Canada to study carbon cycling - M_130207_XF_MetaG (SPAdes) (version 2) | ecosystem: Environmental > Aquatic > Freshwater > Lake...
GCGCCATCTGGACGACTTGTATCAAATTCTAATTCACCTTGAAAACCAACAACTTCTTTAATCATTTCAGCCCATTCACGAATAGGCATATCATAACCTGCTGTCAGATTAACATAACTTTGCATTGGCGATGTTACTGAATCATATTGTTCTTTTGTAACATTCATTACATGGATACATCCATCAGCCATATCATCTGAATATAAAAACTCTCTCCTTGGTGTACCTGTTCCCCAAATTTTAGCTGAATCAGCATCTTTTAATTTGGCTTGATGAAGTGTGTTAATAATACCAGCTGTAACATGACCATTTTCTGGATGATAATTATCTCCAGGTCCAAATAGATTACATGGTAATACTGTGCGATAATCTGTACCATATTGGCGATTATAGCTTTCACACATTTTAATGGCTGCTATTTTTGCTATTGCATAAGGTTCATTTGTTGGTTCTAATGCACCAGTCATAATCATATCTTCAGTAATTGGATTTGGTGCAAATTTAGGATACACACAAGTTGAACCAATCATCAATAACTTATTTACTCCATTTTCATAGGCTGCATTAATTGTATTTGTTTGAATCATAAGATTCTTATAAATGAATTCGGCAGGATATTCATTGTTTGAATGAACACCACCAACTTTAGCGGCTGCAAAATATACTTGGTCTGGTTTTTCTTTTTTGAAGAATTCATTTGTAGCTTGCTGATTCGTTAAGTCAAGCTCTTGATGTGTCCTAACAATAATAGAACTTGGGTCAACTCCATTTAATATTAATTGTTTGATGATTGTTGAACCAACTAAACCTTTATGTCCCGCTACATATATTTTCATCTTATACCTCTAGGTCTTGGTAATCATGGTAAATCAATTGACTACCCAAATGTTCGAAATCAACAGGTACTTCTTTTAGTTTAAGTGCTTCGGCTACTTGTTTTTGTAAATGTGGTGGAGTTAAAAACATCATAAACCCACCGCCACCAGCACCGAGTAATTTACCACCAATAGCACCGGCTTTAATACCTGTATCATACATTCCATCTATTTCAGAATTTGTAATTGTTGTTTCTATTTGTTTCTTTAATTCCCATTGAGTTTTCATTAATTCACCAAGGTCATTCATTTTTGTGGGTGAATCTGAAAATAAAATACTTTCGGCCTCTTTGGTAATTTGTGCTATCTCATTCAAATCAACTTTTTTATTGGTGATATTACTTATTTTCTTTTCAGCAATATCATGGGCATTCCTTAATTTGGCTGTAAAGAATAACTGAACCCAAGATTCTAATTCTTCCATTTTATCTTTTTTTAAATGTAATGGGCATGTTGTAAAATTCCATGACCCACCAAAATCAATACGATTTATCCCACCAAATGCAGCTGCAACTTGGTCTTGTGACCCAACGGATTCTTTTAAAATGTTTTGTTCTAAATGTATAGACTTGGATGCTAAATCTCTTTTGGTAAAATTCTGCCCTTCGAGAACTGATAATCCATGAATTAAACCAACAGCAAAGCTTGAACTTGAACCAATGCCTGTTCTATTTGGTAAATCACCATGATGTGTGATATCAAGGCCATAAGGAATATTCATATATTTAATAGCTTCACGAATCACAGGAATTTTAATATCATCAACTAAATTGGTTTCTTCTTTTTCATAATAACGAATACGATATTTGTAATCAAAAATATTTGGTAATTTTCTTAATACAAGAAATGAATATTTGTTAATGGTCGTTGAGATAACAGAGCCGCCATTTTCTTGGTACCAGGCAGGATAATCTGTGCCACCACCAAAAAATGAAATACGAAAAGGTGTTCTAATGATAATCATCTTATGATAAACTTTCCTTTATGTTCAGCAACATTTTCACGCCAGTAATTTAATAAATCTTCCATTGTTTTATAAAATGGAATCTCTGTTTTCCAACCCGTATGTTTGTAGAACTTCTCGGTATTAGGAACTTGTAAGTCAGCATCAATTGGTCTTAATCTTTCTGGATCCACTTCAATACGAATCTTCTCACGCATTGGTGATAATGATAATAGAGCATTAAGCACATCTGAAATCTCACAGGTATATGTTCCACCAATGTTATAGTATTCACCAGGAGTTGGATTAACTGTGAGTAACATATAGTAAGCACGAACAGCATCACGCACATCAGCAATCGTTCTTAAACTTTTTAGATTACCAACTTTAACGACAGGTTCAATATAACCAGCTTCAATCATCGCAATTTGTTTAGCAAAGGTTGATTCAGCAAATACATCACCTCGTCTTGGACCAGTATGAGTGAACATTCTTGTTGTCATAATGGTCATACCATAAGCCTCTGCATAAAAACGACCAACTAAATCTGTTCCTACTTTTGAGATAGCATATGGTGATGCCGGATGAAACGAACAGTCTTCATCAATAGGTAATTTTTCTTGAGGCACTCGACCAAAAACTTCAGAAGAAGAACATACATGAATGATAGCATCATGCTTATAATTTTTAAGTGATTCTAATAAACGAGTGGTGCCTTGAATATTAGTATTCATGGTATCAAGTGGAGCAGTAAAACTTGTTTTAGGAAAACTCTGTGCCGCCAAATGAAAAACATAATCTGGCTGTGTTTTTTTAATAGCTGTATCAATTGAAATGCCATCATTTAAATCACCATACACCAATTTAACACGATGTTTTGTATTGATGTTTTCAATGAGACCACGAATATTATCAAGTGGACTTCTCCAACGAATAAGGCCTACAATATCCCAATCAGTATTTTCAATGAGAAAGTCCGCTAAATGCGAACCAACCATGCCTGTAATACCAGTAATAAAGGCAATCTTTTTCATTACATATCCACCGCTTTCATAATATCAATCAATCGAGAAACATAGGTGTGATTCTCTTTCACTTTAACCATTTGTCTTAATATTTTATCTTTTGTTTTTGGGTCATCTTGCATTTCTTTTGCTATATGAAATAATTCATAAGTATCAGATGAGTAAGCTGCATCACCATCAAAGAAATCATATACAGCTTTAGAGTTTGTAATCACTAATTGACCATAACTTGTATTCTTAAATGACCTACATGGAACATATTTGTTGGCTAAATGGTCTTTTACTCGCACATCAATTGGTAAGTATGATTGAAGAACATATTGTTTTAATTGCAATGGTGAAATTGGGTTTCTCCATGGACAATTGTGTGCAAAGACGATATCGTTTTCTTTACATGCACGAATGAATGGTTCAAAGAATTGTATATTACCATCATTTTCTTCACCAACTGCACTTCCACCACCTTCACGAATTGTTCCACCAAAGAAAGCATATTTTGGTTCTGCAAATGGAGTAAACCTATCTTCAAAATTAATTTCAGATGGGAGTAAGTCAGAAGCCCAAAAAGCATAAAAGCAATCGTAATTATCACCTCTTTCGTAATAAGAAACACCATCACGAATCACTTCATAATTTTCTTTTTCAAATTTATAGGCGTAATTCTTATCTTCAACACCATCAATACCCCAATTACAAGATAATCTATGGTCAATTAATTTACCCACTTTACCAAGATACATGTTGGCACCTGGATTACCTTCAACTGGTCCCTTGTTGCCAAGATAATGAATAAGATATGTTGAAGATTTTCTTAATGGAAGTTTATTACTTGTTGAACTTAATCCATTTGGAAATACTAACCATTGCTCTGATATAATCAATGAATCGTCAAAGAATTCATCAGGCATATTATCTCGATTATCTAGCCAATAAACTTCAAGATTAAGATATTGGGCTGCACGAACATATGCACTATGAACAAAAGAATGGGTGTGTCCCGTATCTGGCTTGGCACCCCAAACAATTATTTTTTTATGTTTCATGGAATGTAGGCTACCAAAATATCTTTCTCTGGAAATTGTCTACCAAAACTGAAACCTCCATCCAAATAATCAATTACATAATTAGGGTTTATTTTTAATAAAGATTCAATGAAATCAGATTTCTTTAAAAAGTCCCAAGAATCAGTATCAAATAATCTTACATCATCAGCAAAGATGACATGATTCTTAATTGGAGATTCTGCAATAGAAGCTAATTCATGTAATAATGGACATGGTCCATATTTGTCACTACCAGGAGTTTCTAATTTAAAACTACGATGAGCATCTAACCAAAATGTTGAAGGCTCTGTTAAATTTGGAATAATATGGTCTCTTAATATATCAGGTGAATCACCTTTCCATATCTTTACTTGACTATTATCCTTAAACATCTCAACACAGTTATTATATAAAGTGTCAAATATTTCTATACTATGAATATTTTTAAATCCATATTCAATAGCAGTATTAACTGTATCGCCTTGATAAGTTCCGCTTTCAATAAAGTTATTTTTTTTTGAATATTTTGTTAGATAATCTATTGTTAATTGTGGCATAATTTATTTCCTTAAATACCAAGCTGAATTGGTAACACCAGTTACTTCATTGGATCTTTCTTTTAAAAAGTAAGATAAAGCATTACGAACAGAATATAGTTGTATATCATGGCCTCCAAAAATACCACCTTTTTTTAATTTTGGATAATAATTTTGAAAGTCTTTTAATGCAGCTTCGAATGAATGGTCACCATCAATAAAAACAAAATCTAATGATTCATCTTTAAGTGTTTTTACAAATTCTTCACTTGATACATGAAGAAATTCTACTTTATTTTTGTATGGAATTAATTTTTCTTGAGCTGCTTTCTTCATTAAATTTTGGCGGTCTTGATTCCAATCAGATCCATCCCAATCAACAAATGTTGGATAATTATCGATTGCATATAATTTTTTAAGGTTCTTAATACCTTTGGCAAATGCTTCAGTTGTATGAGCTAAACAAACACCAACTTCAACACCAACCAATTTACCTTTAAGTTCATTAATTGATTCAATTAAACCTTCGCCTGACGGAGAAGATGTTGCGGTATATTCTATTTGTTTTTGCACCCATTCAGCTGCAGGTAAATGGTGATTTGGATCACTATTGCGATTTTCGTGAAGTGAACTTAAAACTTGATTCGTATCTATTACAAAGTCTTCATTACTCATATTTTTTTCCTATTAATTCGTTCCATTCAGGAACACGGTCATATTGGTGAACTAAAGCAAAAGGTGTACCATCACTTGTGCATACATTATCATACACTAATTTTGGAGTTTTTTCAACCAGTTTGTCTGCATATTTGCCTTGCATTTGTGGGCCAGTTGTACCTAATTGAGCGGCATATCCGTCTTCTGACATGGCAAAGTTTGTGATATCTTTGTATGATTTCATATTAAGTAACACATTCAATGCAGCTTGGTCAGGACCACCACCTCCATCGATAAATGGAGACGATCCATTGCATAACAAATAAATGTTAAGAAACACATCAAGCATTGTATCAAACTCGCCTGAGATTGTTCCTGCATTGTATATCAGGTTGTCTTTATTATGGTCGTGAATTAGTTGACCAAAGGATTTAAGAAGGTTGTTGTTACCCCAATCTTCATCTTTATATCGAATAGATTCACAGGCAACATTAATCTTTTTGTCTTTGATATTGTTTTCTAACCAAGTTGATGGGTTAGATTGGAAGATAACATCTTTTACATCGGTAGTAATGATGTAGCGATATTGACCTTTTAATTGTTTGAGGAAGTACCAGAGATGATAGAATCTTTCCACAACAATTGAGAATTGTGGTTTATATTCAAATCGTTTTTCTTGGTCATTCTTTTTGAAGGCGAGAATTGTGTATTCTCGTTTGACAAGCTCATCAACGGTGTCATAATCAACATTATAACAAATCATAGCCTTGGTGCCGGTGAAACCAGACCTATCTAATGAATTAACCCACGGTTTAATCTTATCAAAATTATAACCAGTAATGCAACCAACCACAATGTCTTTCATAATAAACTCCAATAATATATTTTATTTAGTCGTGCTGTAATCCTTAAACCGAATTATTTTAGATTGACCAGGTGTATCTTTCTGATAGGTCTTTTTTAATGTGTTGGTGCCATCTTGGCCAGCACCAGATTTAGAAAGAATATCAGTTTTGATATTTACAGCTTCACCCACACCATGTTTAAAATATTGTATTCGTCTTTCTTGCTTTGACACCCATTCTTGTGATGGTTTGCCTTCGCCTTTATAATAAGCCAATGGTCTTTGTGTTGATTTTGAAACCAATGCCCATTTTCCATTAACTTGTTTTAACATTATTTTACTAACCTTACTGAACCATCTTCTTTAACAAAGAATGCTTCGAATTTAATTTCTTCAAATTCTTTTTGTAGGTGAAGAAACATTTTTAAATTTTCTAATGAATCATCAAATAAACGAGCTCTTGCAAATTGCTTGGTATTTAGATAGTTGCGGATAATGACCATTTTTGAAATAGCTGTAGAACGAATATCTTTAATTTTACCAGCTCTTTCAACACGGACTTTATCAATATCAAATCCATATTTACGAAAAGTATCTAAAAACTTTTCACGGTCATCAAAGTCATCTCGTGCTGTTACAATAATCACACGACTTAATTCTGTATTGAGTGCGTTCTTCAGAATTGCTTTGGCTTTTGCCATCATACTTTTAATAGGTTTAGATTCATTATAAAACTTTTCAGCATCACGAAATTCTTTGAAATCAAATTCTTCACCATCATTTAAATCATAGGTACTATATGAATGTGGGTCAAGCTTTTTAACAATCTTATTACCTTTTTTAACCGTGACACGAGCTGTTGTTTTAAACAAAGTGTCATCGATATCAAATATGGTTAATCCACCATTTTTAAATTCTTCGGTAAGAAAGTTGCTAAATGATTTCATATTAATTTCTTGTTAGATTTAATATCTTTTGAACTTGTGCTTCTAAAATTGGTCTACGATTAGGCCACTTAATGATAGGTTGGTCAGCTGTTTTAATTAACTTCATTAGAAAAGGAACAACAATCTTTTCAACTTCGGCCAACCTTGTTTTATATTCTTCAATTGTATCTGCCTTTTCGGAGATAACTGCATTATATTCTTCCTCATCGGTTGCTGTAAAACCAAAATCATCTTCACCATATTCGGCCATAATAGCCGTGAGGTCATATTTTTTATCTTCTGCCATTTATTTACTCCATGCCTTGGCGGCATTAAAATTAGCTTGTGAGAACTCTAATCGGTCTACAAGTTTTACTGCATTACCTTTAATGTGGTCAACTGCCACGAATCCTTCGGCACCCGTAATCTTAAATCCTGTATCTGTTCGTAGAAATGTTCCTGTAACTTGTTGAATCTGTTGTAACTTTTTAACAATCATTGATTTAGATTGAACCAAACCATTCTGAATATCAAATATCTTTTTTAATTCTGTGGCATTATTACGATAGAACCGCATCAATTCAGATTTCTCGGCTATTCTTTTCTTCTTGGTATCATCTCGTTTAGCTGCAATAATTTCTTTATTCAGTTTGTCTTCGATTGTTTTAATTAATTCACGGACATGCCTAGTTGTATCTGTGATGACTTGACCAGCACGAACTTTTGAATTATTAAATGCTTTAATTTGTGTAAGAATTGTTTCACTTGAACCTATTCTATTTAGCACCACAGGATTAATTCCTCTGAATAGATTACCAAGGTCTGATAAAATATAATTAATATTCTTTGTTTCTTGTTCAGTAAAAGTGGCTGTACCTGAAGCATCAACAAAGTATGCGTCACGGAACCAAACATCTTTAGTTGTTGCTAAACGATTAATATCAATATTAAATGAAGCCTTCATATCTGAAAATGTTTTGCCTGTATATGAAGTATGAAATACAATACCAACTTGTGCTGATAACATCATCTGTGCTAATTTAGAATCAGAAGGAACAGCATACACGATTGTATTAGGTTGAAAGGTAATATAATCTGCACCATCAATCATTTCATTTTTTAAATCACCTTTGGTAAACATCATGTCGCCTTGAAGAACACCTTTGATACCAAGTTTTGGTAAATATCTTAATGCTACTTTAAGTTTCTTATTAAGACCTTCAGCTGGATGATTATCATCAATATCTTTATCAGTATAATTGAGTTTAGCATTCTTTGCAAAAACACCTTTGGTGCCCACAAAGAATTTATTGTTTTCTGGATTAATACCACAGAATACAGCCGGTGCGCCATCCCATTTTGTAGTGAGATTTACTTTAGTGTCGGTATGGCCTGCCAACATATCTCGTAGTGAACGGAGAAAATTAATAGCATCTCGAGCCCCAGCTACACCACGATTTAATACCTCATCTTCAAGATGTTCTAGGTGAACATTTTTGTTTTCTTTTGATTCCGTTAAGTATTCTGTAAATTTCATTTTATCTCTTATTTGGCTATTACAAATTTACCTGATTTTATAGTTCTACTTGAAGTATATTCAATAAATTTTTGAACAACCTTTTCATTTAATGGTTGTAATTTTGGTTTTCCTTCATTATTTTTAAACCAATTATATATTACTGGCATAATAGCATTTGCTACATACAAAGCACTCAATGTTGCTCTTTCTTCATCATATTTTTCTTTTTTTGGAGTTTGTAATTTTACTCCGGGTTTAACCCCAAATGATTTATTAGCTTTTGCTAATTCTACACCATATTTAGCGATGCCAGTATTAAAGGCTGTTTTTAAAGTTTGGCCAAATGATTTATCAACTTCTGATAAAATCTGTGTAATTAATGGAATACCAACAACTGAACCACCACGGCCTCCTGCACCAGTCACTTCAATCTCACACTTAACAGCTTTATTTACTCCATAATTCGCACTATATGGATCATGGCGTATTTTAAGTTTATCTTTTTTATCTTTACTAAAATAAATTTTAATATCTCTAGTAACAGGTTTTGCTCTAGTATATTTTTTACTCCAATCACTTATACCATAATATTTAATATCACTTAAATATTTTTCTTCATCAGTCCTTTTGAAATTAACTTTTACTATATGAACTTCGTGTTCTGCTTTTTTAAGTGATAGTGGAAGTAATTCACCACTCGTAACTAATTCACCAGTTAATTTATTTAAATTGATAAAGTTATATGATTTACCTAATTTACCTTCTACTAATTTAACTTCTTTTAAAATGGTTTCATCACCTTTTTTAGAAACAAAGTATATATCAGCGGGACTCCATTTGTTAATATCACCAAAATAATTACCTTCATTTTTATTAGCAATATCAAACAAATATGCTATATTTTCCATAGCATTTGATCCTCGTCCTTTTTCTTTTGCAGCTCCACGGACATATATGATATCTTGCCATTTTGGTGCTTGAATCTTTGAAAACTTTGAGCTTATATTTTTAATATCAACAATAAGTTTTTTAGCAATATTTAATGATGATTCATACCACCCAGCCGAATCATTTAAAAACTTTTCAATCTCTGCTAATGTAATAGATGGTAAATTAGTTTTTTTAAAACAATCATCTATTAATTTACCATAATGTTGTTTAAAGGCCTTATAGTTTGGAAGTTTTTTAAGGTCAAATTCTTTTGAGGTTTTTGTGATGCCAAGATTGTCAGCAATTGCACAAAATAACGCTTGTGCCGCCTCGCCTTCTTTTGGTGAATCTGCCATCTAATACTTCCTTTTCAATTATTAGGGTATTTATGCTATCACAACTATCGTATTATGTCAATCTCTTTATCGCCTGTCCAAACTTCAATATCGTTTCTTATTCTATTCTCTGCTTGTAATGATTCAAACCTTGTAGTTGCCTTGCGTTTCCACCAGTCTATAATCGTTTCCAGATGGTGTTTATCATAGTTTTCTTTATCGGGAATAAGTTTATCCGTTCTACCCATAACGACATCTGTAAAATTGGAGAACCCATAATTACAGGCATAATATCTTTTCTTTTCTGTAAGATTTAAGGCATTACGAATAGTGGCCATAAACTTTTCATATTCTGGTTCATTTTTAAGAGCTACTTTGGTGAGTGATATAATCTTATTTGATATTTTTAATTTACGGGAAGAAGCGTCAGCTGGTACCAATTCACCAACAACATTTTCAACATAATTCTTAATGTCTTCATATGGTTTGCCGTGCATCATTGGCAGAAATTCTGAATCTGTGAGGCCTTTAAATCTTAAATATGGTTTCATACCATCATACTGTGATGATGATTTAGATGAACCATACAAACTTGTTGTTTCAAATAAACAAGTATTCATATCATACTTGGCATTTAATTTTTCACGAACCCAATGAGAACAACAGATAGCCGCCAGCAATTTACCACCAAGATAATTAAATCCAAATGGTTGTGCTGGCACTATCACAAACCCCATCATTGAGGTTTGGTTGAAAGACTTGGCGGATGAAGGAGTTTGTGAAAAAACACCACCAAGCATTTCATTACGAGGTTTCATATTAATGACTGGAGAACCAAGGCGAATAAAACCAACCCATTTACCAGTATTCTTTTCAAGGACGGCCAATCTTAAACATCTACCTGGAATGCTGGTCATATTAGAATGTGAAGATATCATATTCAAATAGATGTCCCAATTATCTTGTGGTAATTCTAAAAGTTCAAAGTCCATATCATTAGGATGTATGGTAAAATCTGAAAACAAATCTTCTTCTGGTCCCATACCTGGTAAAACCATAGGTCTATTAGATAATGAGTTTAATTTTTGGTCTCGAATGTAATCATCAATTCTTTGAAATCTATCAAAATAATCAGAAAAAACATTAGCACAATGAAGTGCTTGTTCTTTGGTAAGTTGCATTAAACTTTAAACCCTTCAAAGTTATTAATTTTATTCTCACGAGTACCAAAGCTGTTTAATGGTTCATCATCGACTTGGCCTGTATCAGCAATTTGTTGTTGAGCTGATGGTTCGGCATCATATAACCTCATTTTTGCACGGTCAATGCCTATGACAAATCGTTTGTAATAACTTGGGTCTGAATACCGATTCTTCAATTGTTTTACCAATATTTGATTTAATGAATCTAATTCTTCATTAGAAACTAAAGCAAACATAAAGTCAGCAGTTGCTGGTAACCCAAAAGATTCAGATGTATCTTCAAGGCCTGGATCGGAGTTTGAGAATCCTGACCTTGTGGTTTGGGTGGCAGAAACAATTGGTACTCCAGCCTCGACAGCCAGACCTCTTAATTCTTCAGCGATAGATTTAATATATGAATAACTATTTACATTACCGCCTGGTTTAATACGAGCTGAACAACAAATATTAAGGTAATCAACAAATATTATATGTGGTTTAAACCCTTTTTTAAGTTGAAGTTCATTGAGTAAAGCACGAAAGTGTAATACCGAAGCCGCAGCCGTTGGATATTCTTTGATGATTAATTTACCCTGTGTTTTGTTTTTTAATGTTTCGAATTTTCTTTCATAATCTTTTTTAGACATGATATGTAATTCATTAAGTTCAACATTCAAAAGATTAGCATCAATTCTTTCAGCAATCTTTTCTTCGGCCATTTCCATGGTAATATACAAAACATTTGAACCTTGAGATACTGCGGCTGCAGCTTGATGACACATGAATAAGGATTTACCAACACCCGTACCAGCAAGAATGATATTGAGTGTTTTAATTGGCAGGCCGCCTTTGGTTACTTTATTGAATATATCAAGGTCAAAGCGGACACGAGATTCTACAGCATGATATGAATCATAACGAGAATCGTAATCTTGAATATAATCGTGACCAACACTTTTGTCAAATGAAACACCAAGTGCATCGCTTAGTAATTTAGGTATTTCACCTTTGGCTTTATTTTGAGACCGATTATCCAGAATCGATACTGATTCCATGATTGCATTATAGATGGCTTTATCTTGACAAAACTTTTCGGTTTGTTCAACTAACCAAACTGTTTCTGTTGGTTCATCTTTAGCTTGATTGATTTCATTGAGTAGTTCAATGGCACCAGATACTTCAGATTCGGTAAGTGTTTTCTTTTCGGTAAAATTAATTACCAAAGCTTCATGTGTTGGTGGGCTTTTATACTTATTGATAAATTCATATACTTCTTTGAATACTATTTTTTCGGTGTTATCTGAAAAGTATTCAGGCCTAATAAAAGGAATTACCTTGCGAATGTATTCATCATTGTATATCAGGTTCTTGAGTATCGTCTGTTCTAGTCTGTTCATTATATTTGTTCGTCATTATTAATTCGGTTAAGATATCACCCATAATGGTATGCAATTCCTCGTCTTTTGTCAAGTCATCGATATCATGTTCGCCTGGGTGGACTATTGTGTATCCAAATTGTAATTTGGCCATTTCACCTTCTGAAACTACTCTTGCTTTCTGATAATGGTAAAGGACACCCTTATATTCTTCCATAAGAAGTCCAATACCAGTTAAATCTGATTCTTTGAAGTCGATGAATTTGTAATCGATGTCTTCTTTATACTTCTTCATCTTTGGTTGATTCCACGGGAGAAAGCTGAATATCCTCTCCCATAATGTTGCTATAGGCAATCTCATATTTTTTCTTCACATATTCTTTAAAGGGTTCATATTTAAGTAAATCTTTCCAGAATTCATCTGTCTGTGTAGATTCAAATCTAACTCGGTCACCAATTTCACCGGTAGTTCGGTCAATCTTTGCATACCATCCAGGACTTGGTTTAGAAACAAACCCACCTTCGATAGCCAAATCAACAAGGCCAGAATACCTTTGTATACCGCCATCAAATGATACTGTAATAGGTATCTTGGCTTTTTCTTTGGTATATCTTGATTTTTCTACATTGATAATAAAGTTGTAACCAACAATTTCGGTGCCATCTTTTTCTTGTTGACGACCAACGATGTAAATATTATCGGCAGAATAATAAGAACCTGTGCCACCACCAACAATATCTTTAGGGAACATACCAATTTCTTTATAGGTATGATTGACTACGACCATTGGAATATCTTTGAGGTTTAGATGTGGTGTGACCATACGGAATAAACTCTTAACTTGTTTAGCACGAGACATATCAGCTACTGATTTGCCATCAAGAGCATCTTCAACTTCTTTCTTGGATGCCAAATTACCGATTGAATCAAGCACGATAATTAATTTATCACCTCGTTGAACATCTTGGAGTTGTTGCATGATATCAAACTTGAGTTCTTCAATGTTTGTGAGTGGTGTGTGTAATACTCTATCCATATCAATTTCAAATGTTTCGAAATATTTAATTGGAGTACCAAATTCTGAATCATAGAATAATAAAACGGCATCTTTATATTTGTCCATATAAGATTTTGCCATAAGCAAACTAAAAGCTGTCTTAAAGTGTTTTGATGGGCCGGCCCACATCGTTAGACCTGGTGTTAACCCACCATCTAATCTACCCGATAATGCCACATTTACCATGGGCACCTCGGTTGTAATCATATCTTTTTCATTAAAGAATTTAGATTTTGAAAGAATTGAGCTTTCTTTAATTGTTGAATTCTTTTTTAATTTATCTAATATGCTCATACAAACTCCTCATTTAATATAGTATTATACATCATATCTAGTGTGTGTGTCAAGTGTTTTAATCATCTTTACCGCTATGGGTTCTTTTTATTATGTGGAACATCAAATACAAATGTTATTCTCAATTCATTACCTACATTTTCTGCACCATGTGGTTTCTTGTTATTAAACCAAAGAAGTGTTCCTGGTTCTATAATGACAACATCATCACCACAATGATACTTATAACGGCCTTGAATTGATAAGTGATATCGGTCTTTGGTTAAGTAATATGTGCCTTGGTCGATGTGTGTGCCAACAATATCACCAACAGGTAATGATAGAAAACCACATCGGCAAAATTTATGAAAGTGTCTTTTTAAAAAACTAATAATTTCCGTATGGTTTTTATAGGCTGGTGTTTCAACACAAAGTTCGGTATTAACAGCCAATTCATTTGGATTATTCACTGCACCCATAACTAATTGTAATACGCCGGCTTTAATAATATATTGGTCTTTATCTAATTGCTGGGTACCGGGCATGTTTTTTTGACCACCCCAATCATCTGAATATTTTTCTAATTGAGCTTTTATTTTAGAAACATTAATACCTGTTCTAATGATACGAATATTATCCAAAGAATTGCTCCAAATTAGGCGATTTATTTTTTATATTATTTAATCTATTTAATTCCATGATTTCTTCATGTTTTTTATGTGAAATAAAAACCCTGTT
>Ga0209086_10002526_pt1 | contig 14233 bp, 16 predicted proteins | sample M_130207_XF_Meta_FD_187312 | JGI IMG/M metagenome (GOLD analysis project Ga0209086, IMG submission 187312) | Freshwater microbial communities from Lake Montjoie, Canada to study carbon cycling - M_130207_XF_MetaG (SPAdes) (version 2) | ecosystem: Environmental > Aquatic > Freshwater > Lake...
TCTGTTCGCCCTGTCCTCCTTGCCGTTCGGACGCCAAAAGAGGAGCAAATGCTGATCGAGCGTTTCGGCCAGCAGTACCGTGAGGACATGGCGAGGACAGGACGGTTCTTCCCCCACTTCCCAAAGTGACAATGTGGTCGAGGATTCTTCATGAACAGTGACGACCAGCAGATTGTTCCCGGCCTTTCCGTCAGCACAAGTGGTCAGGCCACTGTTGACCCGTCCATCGCTGACGCGCTGTTCGATTTGGCAATCAAGCTCGAAGAGGCGACGACACTCCCCGTCGATGTGCAGCACGTTGTGGCAGCTCTTGTGCTCTCGGCTCGCTGTGGAGAGCTTGACCCAACAAAACCGCTCTCGTCCGACGACCCTGTGTTGGCAGCAGTGTTGGCCGCTCAGTTGAAAACCGTGTTTGCTGTTTACGGTGGCAAGGTTGGCAGGGACGATTGAGAATGACGTGCAGGTCATCCTGCATCTGGGATGCGATGGGTAACGTCCACACGACCACCTGCCGGGCTTTCACTGCTGCCGAGATGGACAAGATTGTCGCCAAGGTGCATGGGGGCTGAATGACGCCACGCACCTTGGCGGTTTCTACGCAGAGTGCCTGTGCCGGGATGTGATGGAGCTTGCATGGTGAACGAGTCAGTCAAGATTGAGCATCCAAAACTCGTGAAGCTTCTTCAGTTGGCTTACTCGGCCGAGAAGGCCGCGGCGTTTGCGTACATCGGCCACGCCGGTTCGGTGAAGAACCCGGACGAGAAAGTGGCGATCAAGCAAATCGAAATGGATGAGTGGGAACACCGAGAAACGGTTCTCTCCATCATGCGGCAATACGCAATTCCGCCGTCACGGTACTACGAAATCAAATATCACATCATCGGCAGAATCATCTCGGCGAGTTGTTACGTCATCGGCTGGTTCATGCCGTACTACTTCGCCGGACGACTGGAAAGCGGAAACGTCTGCGAGTATTTCATCATGATGCGGTACTTCAACGAAATCGGAATCACCGCACACGACGAAGTGTTGTACGAAATGGGAATGAAGGAGAAAGACCACGAGGCCTATTTTCAGAAAGGTCTTCAGAACAACAGGCTGCTGCCGCTGTTCGAGAGAATCTTCGGGTGGGGCAGTAAGAGCAGTTTCAACGACGTTGATTTGGCGACCAAAGCTCCCGTCGAAGAATCAAAGGGATATTGCAAACATCGAAAGTAGAATGGGGATGAGGTCCAGTCATGAGGCGGGTGAAGTGAGCGATGCCCAAGAAGTCAAAAGCTCCGAACCCGCTCGTTGGCCACTCAGGGCGTTGAAAACCACGAAACGTAGACAAGCCAGTGACACTTATCCCCGGCACTGCTCGACCATTCGATTGACCCATTCCATTTGCTGCCATTGCAATGAAGGCAGCGGATGAAGGAACTTGTTCGTCGTTCCTTCTTTGATCAGCCCCATGACGGTCTTGGTCTTGATGATCCTTGGTATGCAGCGGTCGATCAGTGGATCAAGGTGCGAACTCACGCCCCAGGCACGGATGACGGGAACGGCGTCGATGAGCTTCAAAGCAAGCTCGTCCTTTCTCCGATCAGAAAAGACGGAATGTGCGTCGAACGAGAGTTCTTCTTCCAGCCCCTTGAACTGCTTGAAGAACTCGCCGCTCTTGGAACACCGCAGGTCCGACAAGTTCAGAACCCGAACGTGCCGCCATTCGCAATAGTGCATGAGTCGCATCACTTGATACTGCGTCGTGTCAGGCTTGGTCGGGACCAGCGAGATAGGGAGTTCATGAATCGCCTTGGCATGGATGCGGTTGTTTACCTCGACCAGCGGTCGGGATGAGCCGGGATTCATCATGATGAAAACGGCGTCGGGCTTTCGATGAGAGAGGTCATCCATCTTCCTTGGAGACTGATCTGACTCCACGATTTCAAGAACGCTTCGGCACTCGATAACTCGCTTCGGGGCAACCTGGACCGAATAGAAGTGGCCAAACACACCGAACTTGCTTTTCAGTTCCTCCGCTGGAATAAACCGGACCATCAATTTCCCCTCGTTGGTTGGCTACTTCCCGGCAATCGCCAACCGGAACGCTTCAAGAAACGTGTCCGGCTGCTGAGCACCGGATAGAGTGATTTCGTCGTTGATGATGAAGAATGGAACGCCGCTCACTCCGTGTTTTCGAGACACTTCCCCGGCGTCCGCAAACACATCCATTCCATCGTCGCTGTTCAGCATGGCTTCGACAATCTGCCGCTCCAGTCCAGCTTCAGCAACCACGTCGATGAGCATCGTGCGATTACTGATGCGAGATTGTCCAAGCGTCAGGCCTGCACGGCCTCACGGCACCTTGGGTAGTTTGGCCCCCCCAGAACTCGCCCCCTTCTGACTACCTTTCTTCGCAATGCGAAGCACCATCTGTGATCCGCACTTGCGGCACGTTGGAGTGCCATCCTGATGTGCGATCGCCTTCTCTGTGTCTCCACGACCTGCAACGGCCTGTCGAACAAGGTCGGCAAAGCCTGAGGGCTGTATCCAGCCGCCGTACGAACACGGTGCAACGGCAAGCCAGCAGCCTCGAAGACCTGATCGACGAATTCATCTCGATCCTGCCGGTCACGTCGAGCATGGCTCGCATCATCCAGTTCGACACCCATGATCGGCTTCATGGTCGCCGGATCACAGAGCAGAAAATCCACATGCTTCCGGTCGATTTTGTTTCGGTATGACTGTTTCTTGGGAGAGTCGGAGACGAAGAAGATGTCAGCCAGATTCACCTTGGGGCCCACGAGGTATGAGCCGTCGAGTCCCAACGTAAGCACCCGGTAGAATGAAAGCTCTGCGGCGGAAAGAAAATCGTCTCTCTGGCGGTAAGGCGGTTGATCCGCTGCCGATGATGGACCACGAAAGCGAATACCGAAAAGGCTCAGGATTGCCGCCAAACAGCCTTGAGGATTTGTGTCAGGCATCGTGAATCCGCTTGTGCATTTGTCGTGGCAGGGAACGCCAAACTCGGCCGAGCCTCATTACTACTGCTGAACGTGAAACGAAGGGACTACGGACGCCCGCTAAGTCATGTCCGTTTTGTGGCATCAACCGCCATCTTGCTGAACTCGGTCCAAGTGTAGACTTTGACTCCCGATTGGCTGTCCTTGTTGATGATTTGGGCGAGTCGATTCACAAGCGAAAAGAGTTCGTTGTCGTCTGAAGGTTCGCCCAGAGTTGCATCGTTGATCTGGACGGCACCGCCAGCTTTCAGATGACCTTGATCGTAGTTGTGAAAGCCAATCCCAGAATTGGTTTTGATCGCATGAATGAGGCTCTCGTAGAGAAGACGTGCATCACTGGGGAGCAGTTGCAGAAAGTCGTCATCGAATACTTCGTCGTCCTCAAAATCTTCACCGTCGAATTCGTCATCTAAGTGCATTTTTCGTCCTTTGACGAGAGCGGATAGTTCAAACCAATTGATGTAGTGCATACGGCCCCGGAGGCTGGCTACTGCCCGCCAATCGCCAACCGGAACGCTTCAAGAAACGTGTCCGGCTGCTGAGCACCGGATAGAGTGATTTCGTCGTTGATGATGAAGAATGGAACTCCGCTCACTCCGTGTTTTCGAGACACTTCCCCGGCGTCCGCAAACACGTCCATTCCATCGTCACTGTTCAGCAGGGCTTCGACAACTTGCCGCTCCAGACCAGCTTCGACAACCACGTCGATGAGCGTCGTGCGATTACTGATGTCACGGCCCTCCGTGAAGTAAGCCACGAACAGTGCCTCGACGACTGCGTCTTGGCAACCATGTTGGTCGGCCAGCCAGATGAGCCGGTGGGCATCGACTGTGTTTGGTGTTCGTTCGCTCTTGTCGAATGCGAACTGGATGCCTTCCGTTTTCCCGACTGCAATCACCTTGGCGTCTAGCTCCTGCGATCGCTCCCAACTGCCAAACTTTTGGATGCGATACTCCCTGCGACTGACACCTTCAGTCGGCATCGTCGGATTGAGTTGAAATGGGAGCCATCGCACTTGAACATCATGTTGGCCTTCAAGGGCAGCGATGGCCTTTTCAAGCCGTCGTTTGCCAATGTAGCACCACGGGCAGATCACGTCGGAGATCACGTCAACGACAAGGTTCATCGCAACTCCAGTCTGAAGACTTTGTGCGGCTCAACTCAAAGATCTTCCTGAGCGTCACCAACCTGATTCCAGTCACCGTGAAAAGTACCGGGCCAGCCACATGATTCCTGTCAGCACCAGGCTGAGCAGGATGCACGTCATCACCGATGAAGTAAAACTGGAAGTTCTCCCGATCAATCACGATGTGACGGGGCAGTTTGCCAAGCCACGGGACCGAAGGTGCGAACAGCCACACCGCTCCGATAGCGGCTATCAGGACACCGATGATGACAAGACTCCACGCTGGATGTTGCATCACGGCGATTCTATCTGCCCGATGTTGAACCCGGTAGAATTCAACCCGTCGTGACAAACGAGCGATCACTCGCTGACGCTGATGTTTGTTCGGCAACCTGTTCGTAACCTTCAGGACAAGACATCAATGGAATCCGTGAACGTCGTGACAATCCGCAGCCTGCATTTGATCGGTGTGGATGAACTCCGCCAGCGGTGGGGCTGGATTGTGGGACTCGGCATCGTCCTCGTTGTCTTGGGGACGGTGGCCCTCGGCTCGGCGGTCTTCGTGACGCTGGCCACAATGGTCTTTTTCGGCTGGTTAATGGTGTTTGGAGGTCTGCTTCAATCCGCCCATGCCTTCGCTACCAGAGGATGGTCCGGTTTCTTCATCGACATGCTGGCCGGGTTGCTGTCCCTCGTTGTCGGCTTCCTGATCGTGACTCATCCAGCCGCCACTGCACTCACGATCACGCTCCTCATCGCTTCATTCCTGATCTTCAGCGGACTGTTCCGCATCACCATTGCTCTGACGATCCGATTTCACAATTGGATGTGGCTCCTGCTGCATGGCGTCGTCAACTTGGCGTTAGGGATCATGATCTGGCAGCAGTGGCCGCTGGACGGGCTTGTGGTGATCGGACTGTTCATCGGTATCGACATGATCTTCAACGGGTGGTCGCTCATCATGCTGGGACTCGCCGCCAAGACCTTGCCGACGACGCCATGAGGGCTGTTGTTTGGAAATCTCGTCAGCGAGAATCACTTCTTGCTGACGAGATTTCCCAAGCGTCAGACCTGCGCGGTCTCACGGCACTTTGGATAGTTTCCAAACCCCAGAACTCGTCCGCCTTCCGACTACCTTTCTTCGCAGTGCGTAGCACCATCTGCGATCCGCACTTTGCGGCAGATCGGAATGCCATCCTGAGGCTCCGCCGTCATCCCCCACGGCATTCTGCAACGCCAGCACGGCGTCTGCCATCTGTTGGTGGATCGCCTCGACGACCTGACCGACTTGCTGGGGGAGGTCACTACTCGCTCTCGTGACTTCCGGTGACGCACTCAAAACAAACTGCGCGGCAGCTTGACCGGAGTCAGGCACTCCGGCGATTCGTTCCGCACGCCGTTGACCAGCGAGCTGACGGGCGTCTTCTCCAGCCAGTCGTCCGGACACGGCACGAGCAATTCGGTCAGGGCGGTAACTTCCTCCAACTCAGGGTCGAGCCACAGACTCCAGTGTTCCTCGGCCAGGATGACCGGCATCCGGTCGTGGATCTCGGCCAGGTTGTCGTTCGGATGCGTGGTGATGATCGCACACGATTCCAACACGGACCCGTCCTGGGCCTGCCAGCTCTCCCACAATCCCGCACAGGCGAGCACTCCGCCATTGACGCGAAAGATGTGCCACGGCTGCTTGGTCTGGCTGTTGATGATCTGCCACTCGTAGTAGCCGGTGGCGGGGATCAAACATCGCCGCCTTTTGAACGCATCCCGAAACGAGGGCTTCGATGCAACCGTCTCTCCCCGCGTGTTGACCAACGGAGAGCCGGACTTCGGGTCTTTCACCCAACCCGGCACCAGCCCCCACTGCAACGGCTCGGCCAGTCGCACCCCTTCCGGCTTCAATCGCACGGCCAACGCCTGCTGCATCGGCCCCAGGTTGTATCGAGGAGACCAGTCCGGCTCGCGAAAGAGATCAAACGCCGATTGAAGTTCGGCGGGAGACATCCGCAGGTTGATCCGTCCGCACATGTGTTGGCTCTGTTTGTCGGTTCAATTCTCGAAGGGTTCCGATCAAATGCCCTTCCGCTTTGATGTGTTTGTCTTTTGTCGTTCACGAGGCGATCGGCACCGAGCGCAAGGAACAACAGCAGACACTCGACTACGACGATTTGCTGCTGTTCTGGCACTACCTCATGACCGAGCCCGCCTGCGGCGACATGGTGCGGCAGAAGTTCGACTGCGTGCTGGTGGACGAGTATCAGGACACGAACACGCTGCAAGCTGAGATCGTCAATGGGCTGTGTCCGGAGGGAAAGGGGCTGACCGTCGTCGGTGACGATGCACAGTCGGTCTACTCGTTCCGGGCGGCCACGGTACAGAACATCCTCGACTTCCCGACGCAGTTCCCCGATGAGCTGTTGCCGTGGTTCGAGCCGGTGACGATGAGGCGATCCACGCTGGAGTTCCCGCAGGGCGATGCGGCGAGTGACGTAACGACGGCGGATGTCAGGAAGAGGATTGGCAGGATGTGGGCGTGAGTACCGAACCTAGGCCGCCCTCCGCTTGAACGATTTCACCAGCCCGCCGACGTAGGGCCGGATGATGATCGGGTCGCGGTCGAGCTTCGGGACTTCTGCGGGAAGGTCGCGGATTGGTGGCAAGTGCTCGCGATCCATATGCGACGGGGGCGTGTTGTAGTAATCGACCCACTGGTTGACGATGTGATCCAAGTGCCGGTGGCCGAAGAGAATGAACTTGAACAGACACTCGTATTTGATCGTCTGAATGAACCTCTCGACTCGTCCGTTCAGATTTGGGCAAGTGACCGGCAGGGCGTTGGTGCGAATGCCCTTTGCTTTCAGCTTCGCCACGAATTCCTTGTTGAACTTCGTGTCCCGGTTCGGAAGACCGCGTTGACTCGGAGTGAATCTGGCGGTCCAATGTCACATGACGCATCGGCTACGGCCGATGACTGAGCTGCCTGCCTGTTTCCGCATGCTCTGCGCCCCGCCAACTTACTCGCCAAGAACGCCGCATGGTCTTGCCACGGGTCCATATTAGCACGAATCGCTTTTGATCAAGGGCGTCGGCAGCTATTGAGGTTCGCGCTGGCAGGGGAAATGGTGTTTGGTTTGACCGACCGGCCAGATTTGGAATCGATGGCCAAGCTAAACAACTTGGCGCGGCAAAGTGGTTGATCGCCACTACACGTCGTATGACCACGCTATCACGATCGATCACAAACCCAGCATTGACACCAACCGACGCCTACACAAAGCCAACGGCATGCTGGTTCCTTTCACCGATGACGGCGAACTTTGTTAGTACTTACAGGAAACAGCGATGCCACCGACCTTACGCGATCGTCGCCAGTTTCTCTCCCGCAGCGGACTGAGCGGCTTGGGACTGTTCTGGGCGAACTCGCTTGGTCAAAAAGTGGCGGCAGCGACCAACGGCAAAGCCAAGTCGGTCATCTTGATTTTCAACTGTGGAGCCCCAAGCCATCTTGATCTTTGGGACTTGAAGCCTCACGCCACCGACACTGTGCGTGGGCCGTACAAACCGATTGCCACCACTGCTCCCGGTATCGAGATCTCGGAACTACTCCCGCGTCTGGCGAAGCACGCTCATCGTTTTTCGATCGTGCGGAGCGTGCATCACTCTCATGGCGGTCACAACTCTGGAATGCATTGGTCCATCGTCGGTCGGCCGTATTCGATCGACAGCACGCTAATCAATCCCCGTCGCAGTGACATTCCAAGTTTCGGTACGCTGACGGGCTGGCTGGCGCGGCGAGATGGCTACAGCGGCGTGTTGCCACCGTATGTGATCACCCCCGCGCCGCACTGCGACAGTACGGTGTATCTGACACCTGGACAATTTGGTGGTTGCCTGGGTGCGAGTCATGATCCGTTCGTACTCAATGCCGATCCCAATGCGGCCAACTTCAGCGTGCCGAATATGGGAATGGTGGAGGGGATCACCGCGCAGCGCTATGAGGACCGTACATCACTGCTCGAACAGATCCAGCAACGGTGTCTGCCGATCACGGCGATTGGCGCGCAAGACCTTGAAATCAATCATGCAAAAGCCCTGTCGTTGGTCGGATCCACCGCCACGAGAGACGCTTTCGACCTCTCACGCGAGCCGGACGAACTTCGCGAACGCTACGGCCGTCATACCTGGGGCCAATCGCATCTGCTGGCGCGGCGCTTGATCGAGGCCGGCGTCCGCTTCGTCACGACGGTTAACGGACAGAGCATTATCTGGGACACACATAAGGACAATTTCAATCGCCTGGAAAAGGTACTCGTGCCGCCGATGGAGACGGCATTTGCAACTTTGCTCGACGACCTCGTTGATCGTGGGTTGCTTGATTCGACGCTGGTAATCTGGATGGGAGACTTCGGTCGGACGCCGATCATAAATGTGGATGCGGGGCGCGATCATTGGCCGCAGTGCTATTCGATGGTCCTCGCAGGTGGTGGCATTCGTGGTGGTCAAGTCATCGGTGAATCAGACAAGATCGGAGCCGTCCCGAAGACGCGGCCGATTACTCCTGCAGACATTCACGCCACTGTTTTCACAGCACTCGGTTACGATCCACACGGCATCACCTACCATATGGCGGACGGCCGCCCAATGATGCTCTCGGACGGACGGCCGATTCGGGAGTTGCTCTAGGGACCCATAACATGCAAAGCAGTATCGCTCACGAAAGTATTTCACGGCGAACAGCGATTCAAGCGGGAAGCATCGGCCTGCTTGGGCTGGGGATGAATCACGTCGCGGCGTTGCACGCGGCCGACGGGAAGTTGACAACACCGAGCGGTGGGAGCGCGAAGTCGGTCATCTTTGTGTTTCTCTCTGGTGGACTGGCTCAGCATGACAGCTTCGATCCGAAGCCGGATGCCCCCGCCGGTATTCGTGGCGAGTTCTCACCGATCCCCACACGCATGCCGGGCATGCAGATCTGTGAACACCTGCCGATGTTGGCCGTTCGCAGCGACAAGTGGAGCCTAATTCGTTCGCTGACGACGCCGTACAACGAGCACTCGCAAGGGCACACCTCGATTCTCACCGGACGCACACCGATGCCGGTGGGTTACAACGCCAGCAAGCCGCAATCGACCGATTGGCCGTCGATCGCGGCGGTGGTGGGCAACGCGCTGCCGCGACGCAATAACAATCTGCCGCCAGCGGTCGTGCTGCCGGAACGGCTGATTCATAACACGGGGAGAGTTCTCCCTGGCCAGTTCGGTGGCTTGATGGGAAGCCACCGCGATCCGTGGTTTATTGAAGCCTCGCCTTACAACGCGAAGTCCTACGGTGCATATCCGGAATACGAATTCCATTTCGTTCGAGGCCGCGAGCGAAATCCAAGTCTCACGTTTCAGTCACCCAACCTCAGCTTGCCTCAAGGGCTGAGCCGCTCTCGACTGTCGGATCGTGACAGCTTGCGAGGGTTGCTCGACCAGCAACGTCGCGAGTTGGATCAGGCCGCGTCGATCGAGTCGTTTGACCGACATCGCCAAGCCGCGATCTCACTGCTGACCGACGCCAGCGTGCAGCGCGCGTTCGATGTCCACAACGCCGATCCTCAGACGCTCGATCGTTACGGGCGCAATGCCTTCGGCTGGTCGCTGCTAATGGCTCGGCAACTGGTGCAAGCGGGAGTCAACCTGGTTCAAGTCAACCTTGGAAACAACGAGTCCTGGGACACGCACGAAAACAATTTTCCGTTGCTGCGCGACTGCCTGCTGCCTCCCACCGACCGCGGCATCTCGGCGTTGCTGGATGACCTTCAGGCATTCGGGTTGCTAGACGAGACGCTGATCGTGATGTGCGGCGAGATGGGTCGCACTCCAAAAATCAATGCCGGTGCCGGCGCGAGCAAAGTCTGCGGCCGCGATCATTGGGGAGCTGTCCAGACGGTCTTCCTTGCTGGCGGCGGCATCAAAGGGGGCGTCGTGGTGGGAACCTCAGACAAGCACGGTGCCTACCCGGCGACCGATGCTCAACTCCCCGAGAACCTGGCGGCCACGATTTATCACGCCCTGGGAATTCCCGACACCGCCACCTGGAAAGACGAACTGGATCGCCCCCACCACATTTACGATGGTGAGCCGATTCGATTCGCGTGAAAGGCCCGGGTACCGGAGCAAACATGTTTTCCATCCTTGACCGAACGATGCTGACCGATCGGGTTGCTCGCCGCGAATGGCTGCGCGTCGGGGGCTTGAGCGCTCTGGGAGTTTCGTTGCCGCAATTGTTGCGAGCGGCCGAGACTTCGACTGCGGGGCTCGGCGCGGCACCGAAGTTGGCGGGGGAACTCGGTTCGACGTTCGGCAAGGCGAAGAACGTGATCTTCCTCTGGCTTCAGGGAGGTCCGCCGCAGCATGAAACCTTCGACCCGAAGCCCGATGCGCCGACCGAGATTCGTGGTCCGTTCAAGCCGATCGCGACGAACGTCCCCGGAATTCAATTCTGCGAATTGCTGCCGCGGACCTCTTGCTACGCCGACAAGTTGGCGGTCGTTCGATCACTGTCCACGCGCGACGACAACCACGATGTCAGCGGCTATTGGTTGCTCACCGGTTATCCCTACGGCCCCGGCAGTGCGAGGCAGATCAAGCCGAACGATTGGCCCTACTTTGGCTCGGTCGTAAAAATGCTCAAGCCGAGCGAAAAACTGCCCGCTCTGACATCGGTCTGGATTCCAGACATGATGCGGCTCAACGACAACGTGACGCCGGCAGGACAGACGGCGGGGTTTCTCGGCAAGCTGTGGGAGCCAGAGCGGTTCGTCGGCGATCCCGCGTTGCCCGATTACGAGATCGAGGGACTGCGACTGATCGGCGATGTCACCAAGATCCGAGTCGATCGCCGCCGCGAGGTCTTGAAGCAACTGGAAGGACATTTCGATGGAGCGCTGCGCGGCGGATCGGTCGAGGCGTGGGACCGGCTCTCACAGCAGGCGTTTGACCTGGTGACCTCCGGCGGCGCGCGAGCGGCGTTTGACCTCAGCCGGGAATCGGACCAGACCCGCGATCGGTATGGCCGTTACACGTGGGGACAATCGGTGCTGCTGGCTCGGCGGCTGATCGAGGCGGGGGTGCGGCTGGTCCACGTCAACTGGGCTCGCGATCCGGGAGACAACGCCGTCGACAATCCATTGTGGGACACGCACGCTCTGAACGCCGACCGGATGCAGGACAACCTCTGCCCGCAGTTCGACGTGACGTTCGCCGCACTGATGGATGATCTGACCGAACGAGGTTTGCTCGAGGAAACGCTGGTCGTCGTGATCGGTGAGTTCGGGCGGACTCCCAAGATCAACGCCAACGGTGGCCGCGACCACTGGGGCCACGTCTTCAGCTTCGCGATGGCCGGAGCCGGCATTCGCGGCGGACAAGTGATCGGAGCGAGCGACAAAAATGGTGCGTATCCGGCAACCGCTCCTTTCACTGGCGGCGACCTGACAGCCACGATGTTTCATCTGCTCGGCATCGACCCGAATGGTTTCTTCCTCGACAACCTGAACCGACCACATCCGATCACGAAGGGCGAACCGATCGCGGCCATGCTGGCCAACTCACCAGCCAGGATTGAACTGTGCAAGTCTGAGGGCGACCCGGCCCTCGTGCCTCCGTTCGATGCCAGCCTGCTGCTAGATACGGACTTCAAGTCCCCTCTTCCATTGGTCGCCCCCGCGCCACCGTCACGCGATAAAGGTTGGCGAGCGTTCCCCATCTGGACCAAAGAGATCGCTGCGGGATTCGCCGTTCGCAAAGAAACCGCTGCGGTCGGAACGAAGTCCCAACCTACCGTCTGCATAGGCTACGGTCTGGGAAATGACGCGGCGGGATCGGTCATCGAGCAAGGTTCGCGAGCACTGCTCGCGCAAGAGATCCGCAGCGCTCGCGGTGGTCATTATTCGTTGACCATCAAAGCCACCGGCATCGGTTCGTCTGCCGACGAGTTCGACAAGACATTCCTCGCGAACATGACCTGTCGTCTCGTCCTATTCCGGTTTCAGAACATCGACAAAGACTCCCGCATTGTCAGCGAACTTGCCTCCGTGGAATTTCGGCCGTCGTTCAGCAAGACCGAAATATTCAAGTTGGATCGTTTCCTTGGCTCGACGACACCGGGTGCGAACTTCGCTATCGGTAATGGTCTGGGTATCGCCGTTGCCATTGAGAAGAAGACGCCTGGTCCACTCATTCTGCCGAAGAACGAGCCTCACCGTGCAGCACTTCGCATCGAGTCCGTCACACTCGAATTCAGTCCGCGAGTCCGAGATGAATCCGTGACCGTGTGATGAAGAAATACCCTCCCCGCAGAGCCACTATTTTCCAAAGGTCATTCTTCAGCCCAATAGATACGTTGGGCCAAGCCCGAACAGGAAGTGAGTTGGAACTGGGCTGATAGCCAAGAAAGTGTCCGCAGGTGATCTGCGGGCCTCAAGCCTGACACAACAGATCCCCGTGCGGCCCGGAGCCCAATCCCATAATTGATTCACTAGCAGTGGAAGGGCACTACGAGCGCCAATCAACGAGCCTGAGACGAGGGAACTGAACCGCGACACTCGATCATTTCTGTGTTCGAAATGAAATGACCGCTTGAACGATGAACATAGATTCTCGCTCCAATTCGGCTCGTAAACCGAAGCGGCCACCTGTTCTCGCCCCCGAACATCACTTCTTCTTGGCAGTCGAGGAAGACGCGGGCTTTCCCGGTTTGTCGCTGGTGATTGACCCGCTCCCAAATGGTCGAGTGGTACTTTTGGAGCCATCTGAACGGTTCGTGATCGTACCGGAGCCGAACTTCTGCGTGGTTCCCGTGACGGTCTTGCCGCTCTTGTCGCGTTCCGTGGTAATCGAGCCGCTTCCAAACGGTCGGGTCGTACTCTTGGAACCATCTGAACGGTTCGTGATCGTACCGGAGCCGAACTTCTGCGTGGTCCCAGTTCGTGGTTTACTGATCGAACTACTCGGAGCGTCCGCTGCAAAGGAACTATTGCACGCGAGAGCAATCACAAGAGAGAACGCAGATGACACGAGCATTCTTGCCATTTTTCTTGCCCTCATTTTTCGAAATGTCGCCGGGTCGTATTTCCCCGCCGATGATCATAACACGAATGAGTGCGATGCAAGCGAACAAGTCCAATCGCAGCGTCTGAGCCAATGTGCTCGGTTGGTGTACGGTGCCAACTCGGAACGGTGTTTGAATTCCTCGATCTGGTGTCGATCAAGGATCGACGCGAAAGAAATTCACTGCCCGTCCGTCCGAGTCAGTGAAGACCTCGACCTCACTCGGCTCCTTTTTCAGTAGCACGCCAGCCATGCCACCAGACAGTTCGACGTACACGGACCTGCTTCGGATAGATCTCGGCAAGACAGCTGAACGGGAGTTCGTGAGGTCAGGGATCGTCATGGGGTGGACTCCGAGTGTGAATTTGCGTTTGCGGTGTTCATGGTCTTTCGCCTTTCCGTTGAGGTGATTCCCGGTGGTTTGGGCCAGGAATGGGATGGGATGAGCTTGCCGTCGATGAAGAGAACACCGGTGAAGCACATGGTGCGGTCCAGGCAGCGAGCGTGCTTGTTGCTGATCCACTGGCCTCCGCTGACCCAACGGCTGGATCTGCGTCGGACTTGTCGAGGAAATGTCTGGCTGGCTTGTCGGCACCAACTGGCTTGTTCGCTTCGGACGATTTGAAAGAACTTCGGCAGGGGACTTGGACGGACACGGTGACCGCTGGTTTGAAGTCGTGGCAGCCCGCTGGAATCCGTTGCAGGGTGAAGTCCCACCTCCACGTCCTGCATCCCCACCGCTACTAATTCCACAATCACCGCAAGAGCGACCAGCATTCGTACTCGCAGCGGACGCGGTTCATCCCCGACGAACTGCTGCCGTGGTTCGAGCCGGTGACGATGAGGCGATCCACGTTGGAGTTTCCGCAGGGCGATGCGGCGAGTGACGTGACGAGGGCGGATGTCAGGAAGAGGATTGGGCGGATGTGGGCGTGAGCGAACAAGCTTTTCTGTACTGAGGAATACTGAAAGAGGCGAGACGTACTACCATCAAATAAGAACTTACAGCA
>Ga0209086_10002530_pt1 | contig 14226 bp, 24 predicted proteins | sample M_130207_XF_Meta_FD_187312 | JGI IMG/M metagenome (GOLD analysis project Ga0209086, IMG submission 187312) | Freshwater microbial communities from Lake Montjoie, Canada to study carbon cycling - M_130207_XF_MetaG (SPAdes) (version 2) | ecosystem: Environmental > Aquatic > Freshwater > Lake...
CGCTGTTGAAGACACCATTCAAAATGGGGTGAAACACACCGAAAAATCTCTACAAATTGATGGTTCTTGTGTTGTAGAAGATGTTATTCAAAATGGAATTAAAGAAACCCATGATGATGTTTATCACCATAAAGGTAGAGTTGGTGGTGTAATTAAAAATGGTATTAAAGAAACAAAATTAATTGATTACTCAGACAATACTGAATTTATTGTGAATGGTGTTATAAGTAGGGGTTCATTAATTTAAGTAAAATAAATAATTTTTAATATTTATATTACATGAACATTAGAGAACACATTGACAAGTTTAATAATTTTATTAATGAAAGATTGTCAGAAATAGAAGGTACACCAATTTATCATTTTACTTCCACACCTAGAGCGGTTAAGATAATTATGAATAATGCGTTAAAAGCCGGTTCCAATATAAGTGGTGATTACCTTGATTATGATTTAAGACTTGCAAATTCAAAAGACCAAAAGGCAATATCATTTACAAGAGATAAGAATTTAGACCCTGATAGTTCTTTAGGAATGGGTTTAGATTCAATGTTAGAAGATACTGATGTGATTTTTGTTTTAGATAAAGATAAATTAAAAACTAAATATAGAGTTGAACCATTTGATTATGATGGTAGTGACCCATATTTTGATTCAAAAGGTAAAAATCCTGAACATGAAGAAAGAGTTTTAAGTTCTGAAATCAAACCTTTAAATTTATACGTTATGGATATAATTTACAAAGGAAATAATAAAGAAGTTCAAAAACTTATTGATTGGTATTTGAGAAAATAATCAACGTTGCATTTCAATTCCTATATAGTTACCTTGTTTGTTTGATAATTTTTTTTGGTGTAACTCCGTAAACTGATGTTATAGTTCTATAAATTTTAGAATCTTGTGGAATCATTTTTAACTTATAGGAGAACTTTTTATTGGTTAATGGGTCCTTAGTATTTTCAATGTTAGATTCAATTGAAATTAAATCGTCTTTAATTGATTGTGGTAAGTTACTATTCAAAAGTTCCTCATATGCTCTTGGATGATATAATAATAACCCATCTTCATCATAATATTGTAATGCATCTGTGTTAAATAAATTTTCAATAGTATCTTGGAATTTATTTGTTAGTTTGGATAATGATTTTTTTTCATAACCCATTTTTTCTAATTCTTTAAATATTGATGCTCCTTTTCTTTTAAATGAATTTGGGTCAGAAAACGCTTCATTTCTTTTTAACATTTCAGCATCTGCCTTTGTTAACGGTTCATCATTAACTTTTTTAACATCATCAAAGTATTTTGAAATTTCTCTTGTAAAACCCATTTTACTTTTTACAATTTCAGGGTTCTCAATTACCGATTTTGTTATTAAAGTAATAATGTATTTGAACATATAACCAGAACCATCTTCATCTACAACAGATACAACAGTTCTACCTTCTTTCCATTTGTTTTTTGCAAATGAGATTAATTGATTTAGTATTGTCCTTTCATCAAATGATGATGAAATTGAATAACCATTTGCACCAATTTTAGATGGGATTCTATAAACATTCCATAATGGTTGATTAATATCTTTTTTTAACTCTGTAATAATATTTTCAATTATTGAATATAGTTCTTGCTCAGAAATCACAACTTTCTTCATATACTATAAATACTTTGTTAAATAGAAATAAAACTTCTACGTAACCAAAAATACATATCTTTATCCCAAGCATTATCAAAATCAATTTTAGATAACAGCCACAACAATAACTCTTCTCTTGATACTCCACAGTATTTGTATAACGCAAATAATGCATTATATACGGTTTCAGTTAACATACCTAAATTATCGTATACTGGAATATGATATGTATCCCATCCATTGACGTACATTATGGGATGTAAAAATTCAACTTCAATTTTAATACAAAACTGATAGGTTCCTGAAACCGTATGGTTCATATAGTGAACTCTCACTACTTTTACCATTTTATTAATAATATTTGGTTCCATATAACAAAGATAATGTAATTTACTTATATTTACAATATATGAAAGATGCCATTGAAAATGTACTGAACTTGGTTTTAAAACCAAGATATCCATTAGTGGATGAGATAGTGGTACGTGAAGATAATGATTTTGATTATACCACTTACTTGATTTACATTATATCTGATAAGTACGAAGCTCTTAGTTATGAAAATGAGATTGTTAAAGATATAACAAATGTTTGTAAAAGTATGGGTTTAAGTAGAAGAGATATTGAAAATATTAAGTTTGCAACAAAAGGCATTGATTATTAAATAACTGCCATACCCATTTTAACAGGGTCAACGTAAACATTTTTATTTGGGTCTTGGTTGTATGAATCCTGACTAAAATATATCTTATCATTTGCACCAATAAACCATCTCTCATTATTTTTGTCTTTATAAACAAATACTTGGTTTGAGTTGAGATTACGGATTGCTAATTTCTCAGCAAATTTCTTAGCAATCTCATAATCAGGAGCTCTTAATATTCTATTACCAAAATAAAAATCAACAGGTTTGGTTTTGTCCAATGTTGATGTAGGTGTGGGTGGTGTTGTAGGTTTAGTTGGTGCAACCGGTTTGTTTACTTTTGGTGGTTCTTGTTTTGTTGGGGTATCGGGTGTTGATTTTATACAAACTTTATCGGGTTTTTTATATGCAACGACCATTGTATCTGCAAGACTTAAACTTTTTGGTTTAATACCATATAACCTTATATTGTTCAGAAATAATTTTCTACACTCTTGTCTATATTTTTCAATTTTTGGGTCAACATTTTTTTCTTTAAACCATTCATCTTTTATTTTATCAAAAGCAAACCAAGGTTTATCCACAACAAACTCTGTGGAGTAATAATCATAATCACTATCTCTGTAAAACCCACCAAAAAATGGACTTTTTTTTGCCAAATTACGACCTGTCCAATAAACATAATTTTCAATCAAATATTTTTTATACTTTGGGTCATCTTTAGAGCTAACCCATACTTTACAATTTTTGTTAGGAGATGTTTGTTCCGACAATGTTTTTTTATATTTTGCCTCATCTGTATAAACATTTGATTGTTCCAATAATATTTTTTTATACTGAGACTCCGTAATGATGACTTTCATATAAAATAAATACACTTATACACATATTAAACACATTCCTTTTACCTTAAATGTTAATATATTATCTTTGACATATGAAACAAAAACTTATTTATCCAATTATTTTGATTGTGTTAGGACTTTTAACATTTGTGAGGTTGTACTTTGACTTAGACCAAATTGGTTGGTTTACAGAGTCCATATCACCTTTAATTGCTGTTTACGCTCTGTACAAGATGTCAAAAGAAACATAACTCACCCACAAATTAAAAAAAACAATATAAGATGGGTTAATGAAGTATTTATATATTGTATGAGGGATTTAATTAAAAAAGTTTTACAAGAAGAACTTAAAGGAAAAGAAGTTATTATTGAAATGTCAAAATTACAGGGTTACTGTGAAAAGAATTTCAGTAAAATATCTCCTGAATTACCATTTTGTAACGCCGCAGAAAATTATACAAAAAATGAAATTGAGCAAATTGGTAGAAGAAAAACCAAAGTAATTTTTGATAAATTTAAAAGTGGTATTGCAAAATTTTATAAAAAAATTGAAGATGAGGTTTTAGAAATCAAAATTGAGGAGTTGAGTGATTCTCATGATGTGGTTATAAATGGAAAACAAGAGTTAGATGTTGCAGAAAATCTGTTACAAAACAATTGTTCAAAAATTAAATCTGTTGCTGATAGACAAATGGACTCATTCAATACTAAAGCACAATTTTATTTTTCAGGACCTGAAGGTGATTATAGTTTAACTAATAGATTAGATACCAACTATTCAGCCATCGCCGTTTTATTTACAAAGTTTTTTTCAAAAAAAGGAGCGTTTGATGGTGTTAACTTTAACATCAATATAGATTGGGATAAAATTGCCAGAAATTGGATTGAACATTCTTTTGACCCGTCAACACCTTTTATAGATATAAGACCTGAAGATGAACAAGACGATAAATCAGCCGCTTTAAGTAGTTTGGAATTCCAAGAGTTGGCAAAGATTTATTTTAGTAATAGTATTGCTTTTGGTTCTCGTGAAATTAGAAGAGCTGTTGATGAGGTTTTAAAAGACGTTAGAAAAAGAGGTTTTGATAGTGAAAATTTATTTGAGTCTAAATACCTAAATGGTAAAAAAGAATATATAAAATACGCAAAAGATTTTGGTTTTGTAGATAGATTTTTGGGTGTGGACTTCATTTATAAAGGAAATAACTTTTGGATTCCAGTACAAGTAAAATCAAGTCCTCAAGAAGCAACATACTTGATTAGCAGTTTGGGTTGTAAAACTTATGTTGTTGCTGAAAAAACTGGTGATTCGTTTAAAATCAGTACTTTACATTCAGATAAATTAACTAATTAAACAAAAAACCCCACCTTTTGAGTGGGGTTTTTAATTTTTATTTTGTTACTTTTTTATAATTTTTTGTTGAATCCGCATCGGGTATAATTGTTCCAACAGGATAAGTTGCACCTATTGGTGCTTGTGTTACAGATGTTTCACCAGGTAATGCTCTAACTGATTTGCGTAATGGTAATGCCAATTCATTAATTGGACCATAACATTTAGCCAATGTTACACCATTAACTTTATTTGGTAATATCTTACATGGCATACACCACATATTGCTCATACCACCACCTGGAGTTTCAGTGATTGTAAATGTTCTGTTTACCGTTGGTTGATTTATCCAAGTTGGTGCTTGAGGAACACTATCATAATACCAAAAGTATGACCAAACAGTCTTGTTTGTACTATCAGGAGTGATATAAGGGTCACCAACCAATAAAGTATTCACAAGAGCAGTTCCTTCCATTACAGGACATGTAGCACATCCTTCAAGGAATGTATCACCTTGAACAACAATTTTGTTTCCTGTTAACGTTGCAGGTGATGCTCCACAGAAGGCAAACTTACCGTGAAATAATTGTAATGCACGTTGGTGCGTAAATTCTTCTTTACTCTCTTCTTTTTTTCCATTATCACAAGAGGTCATCGCTACGATTGTGAATAATGTAATTAATGTTAATAATATTTTTTTCATGTTTTTCTTAATAAATATAGTCTTTGTAACTGAAGGTTAAACAAAATCAATTTCAACAGACTCTTTGTTATAACCGTACTTTTCAAACAAATCATCCATAAATCTATAAAAATTAGTTCTATTGTCACCATAACCAAATCCACCTCTTCTTGGTTGTACAATTGAAATTTTTAATTTGTCTCTTTCAATTTTAATTGACATACGTTGAATGAACCTACCAAAAATGGAATCTTTAATTTCTTTTTTAATTTTTTTATTCATCACATTTTTAATCCACTCATCACCATTTCTAACAACGGTACCATAATGATTTAACTGTAATCTACCATGAACAGGTGAACCAAAATGAACTCCAAGAAACTTTTGAAGATTAGTTCTTAAATTACCAGCAAAATTGTTAGCTTCTATTTTATCTTTAGTTGATAACTTTAACCAATCTTCAATGTCAATACCAATATCAAGACGAACTTCATTTGGTCTTTCTTCTGAAATTTCAACAGTGTATTTTGGATTGATTTTTATTTTTGAAATAATTTTTGATAAAACCTTTTTATATTTTTCAGTAAACTTTTCTTCAGGTCTAAAAGTTTCAAATTCAATATCCCCTTTATTAATAAGTTGTTTAACTATAGATAATGGAGATGATGCGGTATATCTTCCGAATTCTAACCCATATTTTTCAATAATTTCATCTCTAAGAAGTTTATCCAAATAACTAATTGGAACTTTGGATGAAATATTCTTACCAGTTTCTTTGGCATAAAATCTTAAAAACTGGTTCCAATAATCTTGTAAATCCTCAGTAGTTAATTGTGATAATTCAAATTCGTTTGCCATTAGTTATAAATACAAAGATAATTAATTTTGGTTCTCTTCCCAAAATTCACGAATCTTATCACCAAGAAGATGGATTAATATTTTCTCGTATGTTGGAATCTCCTCGTTATCTGTTTGAGGAAAAATATCATACATCATTATGTCAATCACATAATTAACAAAATCTTCCACATCATTGTATTCATCAACATCCAAACTCATACCGTTATTCATCATAACATCATACATGAGTTCCTGTAGACCATCCAACCTTCTTTTCAAAGGTGTAGGGATAATCATATCAAGTTGTGTTTCACTAATTATGTATCTCATATTATTAGCAATTTTTAATTTCAGAATTATATTTTTCAATTAAATCAACATAAACCATATCAAAGATAACCTCAAACAATAACTCATAATCAAAATCATGATTTAAATAAAATTGTGGATGAAGTCCATCCATAGTGGAATATATCACCCTATTAACATAACTTTTACTATCATCATGATTACAAGGGTTAGTTCGTGTAAGAGAATCATTATATTCACTCATGAACAACTCTCCTCTTCTTAAGAGCCATCGTTTCATTTGTAATCTATTATGTTGAGATTCTGTTATAATAATCTTCATGTATTCATAAATACAATGAAATATACTTTAATCCTCGGGTTGTACATACTTGACATTCTCAAATGAATCGGTTGAGATGAATTCATTGGTCAAGTAATCAATAACATCTTTCATTGCCACACCTTGTTTCTCGGGACCTTCCTCGGCTTTAATAGATAGAGCAACACCGCCAACCAACATAGCTCTCAACATCTCAGATTTAACTTCTTTGTCGGCAAACAATTGAAAGTTAAATCTACCACCAACATATGTCATATCCACCCTAACACTTAATGTTTCATTTTCCTGTATCATAATAAAAATATACAAAAAAGATTTCAAATAAAAAACCCCCACTTTTGATGGGGGTTAAAGTTATCGGTCATTCTATTTAATCACATGACCACTTATGATATTATAAATTACACGCTTTCCCATCTTTTGTCACATCAACAAAAACAGCTCTCTCACCCCTTGTTGCACCATACATTTTTTCCAAAACAGTTTTTTGAGTACCCTCATTATAAAAAACTTTTAAAATCATGTATGGTCTATCCTCATTTCTATTTGGTGCAAGTGGTTTACCATATCTTATTGCGGTATTATCTCTACCACCTTGACTGAGCGAGTAATTGGTTTTTCTTACTTCAGGTACTGTGATTTTAACATATTGTTCAGCATTTGCCTCAGGTGAATTTCTTTTGGTTGCAGTACCAACTTTACTTGTTATATTGAATAAAATCGGTGCACCTGGAATATCTTGTAATATGGCTTTAACAAAGTTTTGAGCTCTTTTTTCTGCCAATTTTTTATTGTCATATCCTTGAGCGCTTCCAACAGCAGAGGCACCACCTTCAACATTTACAGTAACGTTATTAAGTCCTTTATTTTTAATATCAGTTGCCAGTTTTTTGAAACCATTCAATGCTGATATGTAAATATTTGAATTCTTATCAATTCTATCAAGACCATTCCCAAACACACCACCATCTAATTTTCTCCCATCTAGTTCTGTTGTAATTTCGGTAGCTCCACCTTTTTGTCCTTGGGTTCTATTTAATCTATTACCTGAGGTTGTTAATGGAGTCAATGGGTCCATTTCTCTTTCTTCAGAGATTACTTGATTTATAATACGGACCAAGTCCTTCTCCATTAATCTTACAATTTTTTTCATAATATAATAAATATACTGGTTTAATAAAAAACCCCCAACATAAGATGGGGGTTTAAGATTACTTGTTAGATTCTTTGGCCTTATTCAGAACCTCGTTGTTCTGTTTAATTCTTAAGGCAAATTTCTTACTCATTTTTCTACATCTTGAATACGTACTCTTTGAACTTTTCATAATGGATAAATATATTAATTCATTTTAAAATTGTTTGTTCCGTCAGGTTTAACAAAATATTTATCAATCACTTCTTTATTATCTAAGACATCGGATAAACTTACATAGTCTTTATTTTTATCACCCCATGTTGTTTTCATTAAAACCACATCTGAGTGGGGTATAACAATTGCACCAACATCATCCATATCTGACTTAAGAAATGCATATCTTCTGTGATTTCCATCAACCACAATATACTTAGTCCTGTCATATGGATGTTGTATTACTTTGATTGGTGGTAACTCTTCACCATCATTAATGGATTTAACCATATTTTTGATATTATCACTTGTTTCCATGTATGATGTATCTTTGAATGGCTCGTTTGGTAATGTGTCACTTACTTGTATCTTCTGAATTGCTCCAACATATTTGTCTGCGTATTCACTTCCCCCACCATCAGAGAATATTTCTACAGGTTGATTGGTGATTACCTCCTCATTGATAACCCCCATTACTTCTTTAATCCTATGTATGTTTTCTTGTAGGTTCATTATTAATAAATATAATCAAACCCACCTTTTTTTAAGATGGATATAATATGACCCATTAAATAAGAACCTATATAACGGACGAAGTCCGACGGACGAAAATTTCCGGCATCAGAAAGAAAAGGGGTAGGGGATTCGGGAACCGTTTCCGGCATCATTTAACTTTCTATGGATTTATTTTTTTAATATTAATGGGTTCCGTTTGTTAATGACACACCATGTCTGAATCCAAAGATGAAATCATTTATATTCTCTTCAGTCATGTTCTTATACGCATGACCCACCGTAACACCAATCTCATTTCCTAAGTCGGATATATCACCAGTGTATTCCATTCTATTGGCGGCCTCTTTAAGTGTGTTGGCAATGTAATTTAGTTTTGTGTTATTAAATTCTCTATCCATTTCTTCAGGTGTTACTTCTTCCCATTCCTTATGTTCATCATCAACAACCAACTTATAGTGTTTGTCGTTGTGTTCCCAAATACAATCCCAATTCTTTTTTATGTGGGGTTTATCAGGATATGCTCTACCTGATTGGTCGTAATTCAGATTTCCCTTTTTAACGTTTTCCATAGTTATTTTTTTGATGTTAACTCAATACTCTCATCAAATGATTTTTCCAAACCTTTTTTTATCCATTTCAAATATTTTACATCACCCAACTCAACCCTTCTTTTAAAGAATGGGTTTGACATAAGAACCTCAATATTCATATTGTTAATATTTTCAAATACATTTGCCTCACGATAGTCAGATTTGGTTTGATACCACAACTCCCTATAAATTACCATTCGTTGTGATTCGGTCTTGCTGTATTTTTTTAACAACAATAAAAACAATTTTTTCATACCACAAAGATAAGAAATATATTTTAAATAAAAAAGGGGGATTCCGACAGGTTTTGGGCGTATAATAGATATTAATCCAATTTTGATTTCACATACGCAACAAGTGGAATTTCGTATTTTAGATAAGAATCCTGATAGTCCTGTTCGGTTCCCTGATGATTAATATCATCAAACTTCTTCAATGAGATATAATATCTAATGGTACCATATATGGAGTTCTCCACATTATCCCCTTCCTTGATTCGCTGTTGAACTGTATTGATAATATTGTCTAACTCATAAAAAGAAAATCTCCTACGTAGAAAACTTAATACCTGATACTCGGTTAGTATATAATCCATATTAAATAAATATAATTACCTATGATATAGGACACTCACATCCTGGTCTACAATATGGTAAACTGAAATTAACACCTAACACCTTAACCAAGTCCCCCCACTTTAATAGATACTCATCAGTCATCCATGTATATAAATCCTCATTGTTGTATTTCCAATTCTTAATCAATGCTGATAATTTTGGTTTGGTGTTAATATCCTTGAACATATCAACAATGTCACCTGAACCAATACCCTCCATCTCTGATTTCATTTTTTCGGCAATTGGTTTAACCGTGTTCCAATCATTTGACGTTGAAGTCCATGTCTTGGCCTGAATAAATAATTGTTCAACCCTTTCTTTGTTGTCATACTCACAAGGTATATCATCAATGGGACTATCCTCAGGAAATCCCAACCTACCACCCCCCGAACTTTTGGGTACCTTACTTAAGTTGAACCTACCCACAGGTGGCCTTGCAGCCAATGAACCAATAATTGACTGTTCAGAATATATCTTAGTTAATTGTTCCTCAGTGATAATGATTTTCATATCCAATAAATACTTTATTAAATAAAAAACCCTTCTTTATGGGAGGGATATTAACAATCTTCTTGGGAATTAATATAATATTGAATAATATAATCTTTTTGGGTTTGTTTTACAAAATCAATAAACTCTGCAGGTTGAACCCCTTTAAAACCCTCTGAATCTAAATAGGTTTCAAGGAAACCAAAGGTTTCCAAATTATAAATAACCCCAATATAAAAATAAGATTCATTTGAATAATCACAGGGGTACATATTATCCAATACAACATCCAATACTTTTTTAATATAATAAAACCTTCTTCTTAATGATGTATTCTGTTCCTCAGTGATAATGATTTTCATATTCCATAAATACCCCCAATAAAGAAAACGTGGGGATATTATGATTATTTACCCATATCTTGAAGATATCTTTTTAATTCCTTATCTGTGGGGTTTGTTAAATAATTCTTTTTATAGAAAATCTCGTAACTATCACTTCCGTATTTTCCAATACCATATAACTTGGTTGCGTCAACCCCATCCCATTTCAAATAATCTTCACTCATTCTCTTGATACGTTTTGCCTTCACCCTTTTCATTCCACATGGTTCAAGTATATGTTCCAACATTTCAATTGGTCCACTAACCATTATTTGGGGAGTTGGAAAGTATTTTAATATCTCGGGCAATACACGTTTTACAGATACCCTATGTGATTGGTTCAGACATATAACCCCAATCATATGTTCCCAACTATTTGATACCTGTTGTTGAACCATTAAATCATCCCTTAATATATCCATTTCACAAAGATAGTCAATTTCCCCGAAATTTTCCAAAAATTTTTTTTTCACATATGGGGTACCTTCATAAGAAGGGGGGTCATGTTCCCGAACGGTATTTTTTATAACCATACGTACCCCACCCATATAGTATATTCCCGAACGGGAAACAATTCAGGGATGGGACCTACATAGTGTGGGGGTGTTCTAACGGGACCCCAACTTCCTAATAATTTTTTCCCAAAATTTCTTTCACGGGATTGTCCCCCCTTTTTTTATCCACAACCCCTATATAAGGGGGGATACGGGAGGGGGGACCCCCACCCATAGGGGTAAATAGGGGGGTATATGGTCCATTTTGACGGGGTCCCTCCCCATTTCAGAGGTTTTTTAGGATACCCCTCCTCTAATGGGTTATAAAGGGGGGTGTCATAGTGTCATGTTAATAACTTTATTTGTTTATGAATTATTTTTAACAGTATGGTAGGGGGATTTGTTTATGTCAACCATAATGATTATCTTTGTATTGTGATAATGATTGGGTTCAGTCACGGGCGGGGAACGGATTGTTTCGTGGGGTGTTCTAAGGGAACCTGCTTATATATTATATAAGACCCCTTACTATGGTGGGGGCAAGCTACCTCTGATTCCTTCAGGTAATGTATTCCCCGCCCGTAGTCCTCATAAAGATTTCCTACAATACAAAGGTACGGATAATATGTGAGACCACAAAATTTATTTAACATTTTGTTATTCCCCTTCCCTGTTGTATCTTTGTATTATGTATAATGATTTGTTATTGATGAGGGATATCCTGAGTGATATAGCATCAGAGCTATATGGTGACCTCTATGTATGTAATGATAACTTTTGGGGTTCCCCTACCGAAAAGGAGATGTATAAGGTTGAAGAGTCACTCTCTAACTTGGGATTTAAATATATCCCCTCACCTGAGATGATGACCCTTGTTGACATGATTGCACAAGAGAAGGGGTACAAACGTAGGGACTAATATACGGTGGGAGAAAGTGGGGGATATTAATGTGGGGTTATCATACCCACAATTTATCCACCTGACACCATGTCATATGTGGATAACGGTATGGTGAGGGGGAAATATGTTGATAACTTTTCATTGAAATATTTGGAATTGACAAAATGTCAGTCACGCTTTCGCTACTACACAATCCCTTTCGGGGTTTATGGTTCCCCCACTTTTTACCACCCTTACGTAATACTGTCTTAACAATTCCCCTTCCTGATATCCTAAGGAACAATAGTGTTAAAAAATCCCCTCTCCTGATACTAATATTAAGGGTTTTTTTGGTATATGTATTTTCCAGCAAATAGTAGGTGCACAAAACACTAGGCGGGCCAGACGTAGTCTTTTGACCTTTTGTTAATCCCCTTCAACGTATAAGGTGTTATATAATACACAAATACACCACTTATTGTCCCTTATATGACCCATTATAATATGACACTTCAATGGTTAATATATACTGTGGGATTAAATGGGACACCACAATACCTGTGGTATTCTTTGACTCCCTGTTATAACACCCCTTCACAATGGTCCACAATATTATATCCCCTTACATATAGTCTTATCAAACCAAAGGTTTCTATATTCATATACATATAAGGATATCTTACATGGACCATAGTGTCCAACCATTACATGTCATCTCATATGATGGGGACCATTATTGGTGGGGGGAATTACTTTTCCGTAATGTCCGTTACCGTAACGGGTGTTACGATAGATTCTAAGAAATTACAGAGGTCATTAAGATATTTTATATACTCAGGGTTTTTGATACTACCATCTATAAGTTCTATCCTCTTAGGGTCTTCTAAGTACCATAGAGCAAGTTTGATTGACTTAATCTTAGTATCATATACATTACCGAACTCATGGTCATCATTGTACCATCCTGTTTGGGTTTTTTGTTTAGTGAACTCTATAGAGAAGTTTAGGTTTGAACCATCATTATAATGTTCAGGAGCGTAATGAATGTATACACCATTATCTTCTAATGTCTTATATGTGTTTAGTGTTACATCACCTATTAGTTCCATAATCTGTCTTGTAAGATGTCCTGCTGTTTTATAACCATCTAAATTCCATCTAATAATTAAATCCTCTATGTTTGAATACAATTCTTTATCCATAGTGTTAATAATAATATATTCCCCACACTTAATCAATATAGTTTATAGTAAGTAGTTTACTATAAACAGAATAAAGTAAGAGTATGAACGAATGTGTGGAACGGAGTGAAACACCATGAGTGAATAGTTTTACTTTATGATGTGATATATTATTTGTATCTTTGCAGTGTGAAAGAAATGATGTTTGAATTTTTGGATAACTTTTGTCCTGACGTATACTTTATTAGAACTAAGTTTGGTCTTATCCCCCGATATGAGGTTAAGTATACTGATGGTAGTAGTTATGTTAAAACGTTATGTAATTTCTTTTCTTGTGAATGGGAATATGGTTTGGAGATATATAAACAATGGTTGAATAGTAAACCTGTATATACATATGTTAAAAATTCTACTAATGGTAATACTCTTGTCCGTGAATTGAACCCTAATAACTGTGTGACGTTTTCTAATTAAATAATCTTTCTGACTTCGGCTACGGTTTATCCCCTACCCCTTTTTAATTATCATATATTTATCATTAATGAAAATCGTTATTACTGAATCACAATACTCTGATTTAAAGTTCAGAAGAACATATAGAAAAATACAGGATGAGTTTGACCACAAACTTGATATCTATATCCCCTGCAATTATAACTATGAAGGTGGTGAGTATGACTTCTTTAATGATGTTAAAGGTGTAACGATTGAGTCAGTCATTGCCCGACTTTTTGATATGTATCTTGATGATGAAAATAAAGCATATCAAGAACTATATGATAGATTATCTGATATGTTATTTGAAACTGAATTTGAATCAGTAAAAGAATATTATAATGATTGGATTAAGGAACACTGTCCCAAAAAAGATTTCTGATGCCGGTTTCGGTTTATACCCTACCCATTAAACAGTTAATCTGCCAATTGACTCTTAACTCTTGACCGAACTTGTCAAAAATGTATTTCTCCATAATATCATACATTTTTATCCACTCTTCAGAACCATCATCAATATCACTAAAAAAATCCCAATACATGTGTTCAATGACATTGGCCGCAACAGCACTAACATAGATATCCACAGTGTACTTACAAATATTAAAGTTATCTTTAATTTCACG
>Ga0209086_10002535_pt1 | contig 14209 bp, 16 predicted proteins | sample M_130207_XF_Meta_FD_187312 | JGI IMG/M metagenome (GOLD analysis project Ga0209086, IMG submission 187312) | Freshwater microbial communities from Lake Montjoie, Canada to study carbon cycling - M_130207_XF_MetaG (SPAdes) (version 2) | ecosystem: Environmental > Aquatic > Freshwater > Lake...
TATGGGCAAAAATGTCGGCATGACCTTGGGTCCGACGTTTGTGAAAGGTTTTGTGGTATTATCTCGGTACTTTTTTTAAAGGTACTTTGGCTCAACCTTTTTTAAAGGTACTTTGGCTCAACCTTTTTTAAAGGTTGTTTATATGGATAAAGTAAAAGGTATTCTCATCAACATCAACGATAATGTACGAACCGAGCAACTCATATTAAACGGTTTATATGAAAAACTTGTTTCACATCATTTTGACTACATCAAACACCCTGGATTGGCATCTAAAACTTTAGAATATATAACAGAGTATTTAAGAGACTTTAGTAAGGATAAAACTGAAACGTTTTGTTTCTCAACGAAAAGTGGAAAAACGGGTATGAGTACCCGCTATTTGATTGAAAATCTAGACCCACGGTCGAAGAATTCCCTCCTTGCGATTCTTGACAAAGAAACCGATGATGTATTGGGTGTGTTAGTATTTAATTATGTTGAATGGTCATATATCGACCATGTCTATGATAATTCGATTTACATTAGTGCATTTTGTACAAATCAACAAATGCCAAGACCTGGTATTGGGAAACTATTGCTTACCAGTATAATTAAAGCTGCGACGGAGTTAGGAGTGATTGATAATATTTTTTTAGAAGCAGCTACAAAAGATAGCGAAGGATTTTATGAAAAGTTTAAGTTTGAACCAACCGGACGGATAGAAGATAAAATGAAAGAATATAAATATCAAATTAAACCTTATGCTACGGCTTCACATGCGCCTTATGCTACGGCTGCTACTGCTCCGCTTGCGCCTTATGCTACGGCTGCGCCTTATGCTACGGCTGCGCCTTATGCTTCTCCTTATGGAGGGAAAAGAACCATTAGAAGAAAAAAGACTAAGAAAATGAAAAAAAGACACAGTAGAAAAAAAAGAAAATTATATCTAAAATAACAACCATTCGATTAATTGTCACTGTCTTCATCATCACTTTCGTCTTCATCATCACTTTCGTCTTCATCATCACTTTCGTCATCATCATCACTTTCGTCTTCATCGTCATCAGTCTCTTCATCTTCACATTGGTTTACGTGAGTTTCACATTCCTTTTCATTTGTAAATTCTTTATTACACACTTCACAACACCAAACATCGTATGCGTCTTTTTCTTTACAATCTTTGGCGAAATGTCCTGCTTTGCTACATGTAAAACATTTATCGTTTGTTCCATTACTCATTTGCGTCAAATGTTGCATGTTGGTTTTATCTAATTCTATTGTCACAAATGAACCACCACGCACATTGTCAATTCCATATTTATCCATATATTTTCTTGTATATTTGTCTTCATCATAGTCATCGCAGTTTGGTATAAGTTCTAATAGTTCAATTGGTTTATATTTCATAGTCCAAGCAGAACCATTTGAATTGAAATGATTATCCAATCGAAAAGATGGATTAGTTGTTTTACCTACATAATATTTGCCCTGTATTAGCTTAAGAGCGTATATGAAAACCATTTTTGTAATTGAATTAATAATTATATATATTTAATTCAATTTTATAAAATTCGGCACTTTTTCCAGCGTTTGTGCAGCACTATCTTGGGTAAGATTTGGCTCAACCTTTCTCAAAGGTTGTTTGGCTCAACCTTTCTCAAAGGTTGCCTAGTCATCATCCGAAAAACTATACACTTCTTCTTCTAATTCCGACGTATCTTCTTCATCCACCTCTTCTTCCTCTTCTTTGACCGGCTTCTTGGCCTTCTTTTTAGGTGCGTCCGCTTTCTTTTTTGTGTCGACTTTAATCTTGGTCTCGACCTTAGTATTGGTCTCGACTTTAATCTTGGTCTCGACCTTAGTCTTGGTCTCGACCTTAGTATTGGTCTCGACCTTATCAAGGTCTTTCTTTTTCACTTCTTTCTTTATAACCTTTTTTGCCTTTGTCTTTTTCGCAGGTACCTCTTCTTCCGAGACTTCGCCCGATTTATCTGAAACCACGAAATCATCTTTCAGGTAACCATCGGCGGTCAAAAGTGCAGGGTCTACATTCGCCAATTCATCTTCGCTGTATTCATCCTCGTCGCCAATATCTTCAAACCCGCCAAATAATTTCTCATAAATGTTCAACCACGTTTCTTTGGTTAAATCGAGGAAGGACTCTTTTGCTGCTTTGCCCGCCATACCCGCTGCGCTTGCCATGCCCGCTGCGCTTGCCTTGCCCGCCATGCCCGCTGCGCTTGCACTTTGCCTTACAATCGCACAGGTCCCAAAAAACAAATCGTTGTCGACCGGCGGTGGGAAATCATACTTATTCTCAAAATTCGCCTTGCCACTCTTTTTGGCCCATAAGGAAACGATATAATGTTCATCTAGGTTTACGGACCAGGTATGGCGGCATAAGAAATCATCACTTACGCGAAACCCGCATTTCTTATAAAGCGAATCGGGCGAGACTTCTTTAGTTTTCAGTGTTTTAATTGTGCCGTTGGTTTCAATTAAAACAATAGATACGGCTTGGCCGGGCGCAGGCGCAAGCGCAGCAGTATCAGCAGGTGCAAGCGCAAGCGCAGCAGTATCAGCAGCAGTATCAGCATGAGCATTTACAATCATAGCCATTCTTTTCTTTTAATATTTAAAATAGGTTTAAATAGTTTCTGTTTATTTATAAGAGCAATGCGCATCTATATTTTATCAAATGTAAATGTAAAAAAGAATATACTAGCAAAATTGGAACCTTATCTCTCACATATAAAGCAGCTTACCTCTATTTGGTCGGTCGATGGGTTACTCCAGGTCGAAAACGAAAAGATTTACTTGATGAAAATTAAAGATGTCTTGGCGAAAAAAACATTATTAGGCGCTTTTCCGGTAACCATCGATGAAAGTGAGTTTATCCGGGAGGAAGAATGCTATCAAATCGCACCGGGCGCCTATAAAGAAGTCATGACATTAAAAACATATCGCATGCCGGATAGTGCCTTAGAATGGATTTTGGAATATAAAGACGACGAATTACACGATAATTATTTTAGCTTGCCGGCCGGGGCCGATATTCAGTCGCCGAAAAATAAGGCGGATATACTCCAATTTATAAGTTTATAATAAGTTTATAATGTAATAAGTTTATAGTCTCTCAAACTTTTGTCTTTGTATATATAATGTTTTTCGCTCTCGTAAAATGGGTTCTTATCTCGTTAACCTTGATATTCTTAATCCATCACCTGTACATGTTTTTAATGAATACATTGACCGTACCGAAAATCAAAGATTTGGTACATAAACCGAATCAGCAGTATAAGGATATATTGGACACACTTGGGGGGAAACCCCCCACGACCCCCCTCCCAGGTGAACTCGCCCCCACATCTCGCCTGAACTCAGAAGGGGGGTCGTGGGGGGTGCCAACCCCCCAAGGGGGTGTGGGGGGTGCCAACCCCCCAGATATAGGCGCCGAACTGTCTTCCTTCTTGAATGATTTAAAGAAAACGCCTTCAAACAAAAAAAATGTAAATGATTTTGAATCGCTTTCCAATGAGAGTGGTTATTCGCTGTATTAGGGCATACGCTTCAAGTTCAACGTCGCGCCGCATTTATTTCACGCTGTATCCGCATTGACTCCGCGTCAAAACATATCACTTGTTCTAAATAATACGTTCGGTTCCGGCTTTCATACTCATAGTAATACGTTTCCAAGATTTTCCAAGAGATTCCCGCAAAGAGGATAAAGACCATAAACGAGACGAAACTGAACATTTTCTTTTTATTCTGGTGGGTTATCTACGGTTATTGGGTGAAAATAAAATCAATTTTTTAATCTTTGGTTAAAAAGTTTAAAAAATAATAAAATATAGTTTATATAATGTCATCTATCTATACAAATGTGCTTTCTGTCGAAGAATTAGATTATTTGAATAATCTACCCGAAGTTCTTGCCGCCAAGTCTTCATTGGATTCAAGGCCATCTGGGATGGTCTATTTCTCAGTAACTATAACCAATGTAATTCGTGATAGTTTAAACGCGCGTTTTGGCTTACATCTTTCAGTCGATTCTCAAATTCCTATGCGATGGATTAAGGGGGATACTGCGCCACATGTAGATGTAGGCGCATCAAATTTTAAGAATACATATTTACTTTATCTTAATGACTCGCCTGGTAATGTTGTTATAGATTCACAATCGTATCCTATTGAAGCCAATACTGGTTTTGTATTCAATGAAGGCCTTTCGCATGAAACACAATATACAGAAAATGTGCCTCGTTTATTACTTGGGCCTATGAATGAATTGATTGAACCTGTCGGTTCTGCTTTAAGCTATTATTCTACAGAAGCAGATGCTCTTAACTATACAAATCCATTAGGCTATGGAGTATCATATACCGTTGGCGACGGTGGTCCTTTTGGTGGATATACAAGTTGGAGACTTGCTGCCAATAGTAATGGTTCATCACCACAAAATATAGTATATGTAAATGGAGATATATTGAATAATGATGGCTCTTATCAATTATATCCCTCAGCACCCTGCTTCTTAGAAGGAACGACCATCCTCTGTCAGGTCGATGGTGTTGAAAAATATGTTCCCATTGAACAACTTAAGAAGGGGGCACTTGTAAAAACCAGTTTGGATGGATATAAACCAGTTGTCTTACTCGGAAAAGGAACGATTCAAAACCCGGATAATGACGAACGAACCGAAAATCGTCTCTACAAATGTTCGACTTCCAAGTATCCTGAACTCAAAGAGGATTTATATATTACCGGTTGCCATTCTATTCTAGTATTTCCTATCACCGAAAAACAGAAGGAAGATACGATTAAACATCTTGGTAATTTATTTGTCACAGATAAAAAATATAGACTGATTGCGTGCGTGGATGAACGGGCTGAGCCCTGGAATTCGAAAGGAGAATATACAATTTGGCATTTGGCCCTTGAAAATTCCGATGAGAAAATGAATTATGGCGTGTATGCGAATGGCGGGTTATTAGTCGAAACATGTAGTATTAATTTTTTAAAAAACAAGTCAAATATGGAATGCCTAGAATGAATTGAAATGTTATATATAGGATATAAAGCTAACGCGCTATAGTATACAAAGATGCTGTTAAAACAAGAAGAAAAGATGTATTTATTAAATCGGTTACCTGCTCTGGAACTTTCCTATGAACCCAAATTACATAAGAAAGTTTATGCCTCCGTCTATTATATTATTCCGAAAGGCCCCAAAGCTTTAATTTGGTACACCTACTGGAACGATAGAAATGTCTGTTTGCTAATAAAGTTAAATGAGCGAGGCAATTATAGTGATGTTCAGCTTTTTCCGACCGTCTTTTCAAACGCATTGGCTTTAGGGACAATTATTTATGGGACGTATTTCCTCCATTACAATCGGCACCATTTTACGTGTGAACAATTGTATTATTACAAAGGATTACCGATTGCGCAAAAACCTTATTTACAGCTGCTTTTAGACATGTTTACGAATGAAGTGGAGCAAGTGCGGTATACGGCGGACAGTTTGGTGGTGGGCCTGCCGGTCATGACCGAGACGTATGAAGAAGCTTTAGAGCAAATGGAGCAGTTGCCTTATAAGGCGTATGGGGTTGCGGCGTTAGCGAGTAGTGCGTATGGTAAAACTGCTGTGCCTGCTACTGTCAAAACTAATGCGCTTGCTCCTACTCCTGCTCCTACTCCCGCTCCGCTTGTACCCGCTCCGCTTGCACTTACTCCCGCTCCTGCTCCTGCTCCTGCTTTAAATCTCGGAAACAAAGCCATCTTTAAGGTTAAGGCAGATTTAGCGGCCGATAATTATCAACTTTATACGGCCGAAGACCTTTTTTACGAAACCGCCATGGTGCCAACCTATAAATGTAGCGTCATGCTTAATACGTTATTTCGAAAGATTAAGGAAAATGCCAATTTAGATTTATTAGAAGAAAGTGACGATGAAGAGGAATTTGAAAATACCAAAATCGACAAGTTCGTAGATTTAGAGAAAATAGTATTAATGGAATGCGTTTATTCAAAACGGTTCAAAAAATGGCAGCCAGTAAAAACAGTTTTAAATCATTTGAAAGTTATTTCATTAAAAGACCTTCAACACTTTTTAAAATGGAAAAAATAAAAATATTAAAAGAATATATACAAATATGGGAGGAGGATTTGACCAAGCAGCAAGAGCTATTAACGCAATGAAAGGTGGCAGACGTCGCCGAAGCAGACAACGCCGGAGCAGACAGCGCGGAGGGGCTGCGACTCCTGCGGCTGCCCCGGCTGCTCCAGCGGCTGCCCCACCTGCTGCGGCTGCCCCGCCGGCGGTTGCTGCTCCTGCGGCTGCTACCCCGGGTCCGGTGGCTACGGCTCCTGGACTTACTGACGCATTAAAGAATTTTATGAAAGGAGGTCGCCGCCGTCGCACGAACAAACGCTCGCACAAACGTTCGCATAAAAAGCGCCGCACACACCGGAGAATTCGAGGTGGGTCTGGCATAACTGTTAAACATTCGCCAGGAGCTTATTAAGCACCCATAGATATTAAGCACCCATAGATATTAAGCACCCATAGACATTAAGCACCCATAGACATTAAGGCATATTTTTTATATTTTTCTATATTAAATGAGCGGACAATTGCGTAAAGTTACTCACCGTAAGCGCAGACATAATAAGCGCAGCAAACATAAGCGTGCGTATAGCGCGGGCGGTAAGAAGCGTACTTTTAAGAAGCGTACGTTTAAGAAGCATACGTTTAAGCATAAAAAAATGTCTGGTGGCTTAATAGTGTTTTAGATTTATATATATATATAATATATATAAATATGTTAGCTATACACGGTGGAAGACGTTCAAAAAATAAAAGAGGCGGCGGCAGTTTAGCCGCTTTATCGCCGGGTATTTTTGGCGGGGTCGGCAATCTAGCCACTCCAGGCGTGGATCCGAATTACGCTGAAACTCCTCAGACTATCCCGAAAAGTCAAATGATTGGTGGCGCCTATGGTTATGCCAGTGGCAGTAATGCCGCGACCTTCGGCGGAAGTTATCCTGAAATAGGAACGGTGTGTACGAACGGGAATGCGGACCCGAGCCGCGGAGGCAATAATTTCATGAGCGGAGGCTCAAGGCGCAGGCGCTCAAGACGCAGCAGCAAGAAAGGCGGCAAGCGTAGCAGAACCAAGCGTAGCAGAACCAAGCGCAAGGGCGGCAGTACAAAGCGAAAGGGTGGCAGCAGAAAATGGCGACAAATAGGTTGTAATAAACGTATGAGGGGGGGATTTATATTAATTTAGTCATATTCATCTTCATGGTGGGTTTTAATCGTACCAAATGTATTAATATACCTGGCGGCCGCGGCAACGCCTTTCCCCAATAAATTTCCGTGAGTGGGCAGGTCTGATGGTGTGCTTTTATTACTTGCGCTTTTGCTTGCGCTTTTGCTTGCGCTTTTGCTTGCGCTTTTGCCCGCTACGCTTGTACCTGCTGCGCTTGTGCCTGCTACGCTTGCCTGCTCCGTCCATTTATCCAATACATACAAATGACTCTTTGTATGCATTACCATATATTTATTGCTGAGGTAGTATTTCCGTCTTTTCTGCCATTGGCTCAGGAAGACCTCGTGCGAATCCACGATATCAATCACTAAAGGCCGCTCGTGTTTCACCCGCAAAATCCGTCCCACCGCTTGCACGATATCCGTTTTCGGCGTCGCCAAGACCAAGGTCGTCAAAGTTTTGATATCCAGTGCTTCCGAAGCCATCGCATACGTCGCAATAATAATCTGGCACGTCTCGCTCTTCTTCAAGTCCGGTTCTTTCATCCCGCCCACGTAATAACCCACCGTAGCCATTTGCCGATATTTTATCGCATCATGTAAATACTCGAGCAAACATTTATTATGCGCCAAGACCATAATCTGCTGTCCAGTCATGAGGGCCAGTTCCTTCGCTAACACCGTCAATATGAATTCGCTGCGGGCATTAAACGCGCATAATTTCGAAATCATTGTGCTATAGGCCGGCGACCCGCGATAATCGTAACACATTTCGTTGAATTCCGCGTCCGCCGACACGAATTGGATTGCTTTCACCAAAACCGTATCGGTCGTTTCGCGTTCTTCGCTGTACACAATCTCGCCCAAAAACATTTTGAAGACTTTCGTCAAGCCGTCTTTCCGCTGCATGGTCGCGCTGAGCCCTAAAGTGTACTGCGTAATTATTTTTTGTAAAGACCGGCAGAAGACTTCGGAGGAGATATGGTGGCATTCATCCACAATCGTTAAGCCGAAGGAGTGAAAGAGTGTGTCGGGATATTCTTTCATCGACAAAGACTGTAGCATGCCAATCACAATATCTTTGCCCTCGATATCAATGATTTGGCCCTGAATACGGCCGACCTTGGCGCCCGGCAGAAATTGCTCGATGCGTTCAATCCACTGGTTCAGAAGGAAGCCTTTATGCACAATGACCAAGGTTTTCTTTCGCAATTCGGCGATGATTTTCAAGGCAATGACCGTTTTGCCGCGGCCGCAGGGAATCTCCAAGAGGCCGCCGCCATCCTTAAACGCGCTCTTCTTATAAATTTCGACAATATTTTTCTGGTAGTCGCGCAAATCTCCTGCGAAGGTTAAAGCAATAGCTTCGCCCGGCGCTAGACGATTTTCTTCGGCTTCGCCATAATTTTTTAATCCATAAAAGCGGGGCAAATAATACTTCAATGCCGATTCTTTGAATACGGGATAAGGCGGTGGCTGGATGGGCGCTTTGGGAATAAAAGGCCGCACGTTTAGCTCGTCTTTCAACACGCGCTGCTCTTTGCCGTCCAAACATTCTTTATAAATGGTGTAGCCCTTGGGACCGAGGTAGGTGCTTACGTTAGTGGCCATGCTTATATTTGCTCCTACTACGCTTGCTCCTACTCCGCTTGCCCCTACTACGTTTGCTTTAGTGGCCATCTTTTCTTTGTACTAACCTACATAATCTCTCTTTATTTTCAATTTTATTACATTAAATAATATAGAGAGTATATAAAAAATGGGGTTGAAAAAGGTTAATTCCTATGATATATATGATACAATTATTGCGCGTACCATGCTCGACCCCACCACCATTTTTGACCTCATCGAAAAAAAAACCCAGATTATCGATTTTAAAAATATCCGCATGAAAGCGCAGGCGCAGAATGGGCAGACCCTGGATACCATCTATGACCGATTTAAAATTATCACAGGCTTCTCCGATAAACAAATCGAGGATTTAAAAGAAGTCGAAATCCAAACTGAAATCGAAAATTCCTATCTCATTCTCTCTGTGAGTAATTACATCGAGAAGAATGATATTCTTGTAAGTGATATGTATTTTAACGCGGAACAATTAGGGCGGATATTGAAAGCCTTAGGCTTTAAAAAACATAATAAAATTTACAGCAGCGCCATGGGAAAATCGAAAGCCGATGGCTCTATGTATGCCTATTTACTCGAGCAATACCAGATTATTTTTCATTTCGGGGACAACGAACATTCAGATATTAAAATGGCGGTCGAAAATCATATCCACGGAGCCCTCATTGAGGTCAGTAAAATGAATGAGACTGAACAGTTTTTTTACGCCAAGGGCAATGAAAAATTCGCCTTCCAAATGCGAAAATTTAGACATAAAAATCCCTATAAATTAAATACTTATGATTATCACTTATACAATGACCAGGTCGCATTGAACATCCCCGTCCTCATTCTCTTGTCCAAGCATTTAAATGACATCTTGATTCAGGAAAATCGCGATACCGTCTTATTTTTAACGAGAGATGGTTGTTTAATTGAGCATATTTTTGGAACCCTATACCCTGCCCATAAAATCGTCACCTTTCAGAGTTCACGTTTGATGAATTTGACCTACCATGATAATGAGGAATATAAAGCCTATGTGAAAAAAACCTATAACCACCAAACCTGTCTGATATTTGATTTACACGGCAGTTTCAACACGGGTCGCGCAATGTATATGGAACTTTTTGGCCATTTGCCGCGGGTCCATTTATTCATCTATGACAATTATAATAAAGAAACTTTTCCGGGCTTATCCTTTAATATAGATAAACGCACGCAGAAAAATATAGATGACACCATCGAACTCTTCAATGCGGACACAATTGGCACCTTGGTCGACATGAAACACGGCAAATTTATCCGCAATAAATTAGAATACAATTTGAATGATGTCAAAATCTATCGAAATACGGTGTTACAATTTTGCGCGTATATGAAAGAACAGCGGATGGAGGCTCGGAAATGCCCGCCGGTGCAGCTGTTGGTGGAATTTTATACGCAAAACAAACAAAAACCACATCTTATCGGGTTTCTTGAAACGCATGCGCCGGATAAAGTCGATTATAATGTATATGTGGTGCCTTTTTTTCTCTTGGCCCTTTTTGCTGTTTTTATCTTTCGTCTAACGAAACAGAAGAAAAAATATATGAAAGTAATGAAAACGTTATGGAAAAAATATATATATAAGTGAAATAAATATATATGAAATAAACATATATGAAATAAACATATATGAAATAAACATATATGAAATAAATAAATATATCTATGTTATAGAAGATGCAAAGCTTTAAGAAATCATTTGACCAGCTGGTTTCGGCCAATCCTTCCCAATTAATTTTAGGGGTAATTTTTGTTTTCTATATCTTATTCAATATCCAAACCCCGGCTATTTTAGCCGGCCCGATTGATAATCTCTTCGGCAAAGTTTTGGTCCTCGCGGTGGCCGCTGTTGTTTTTATGAAAACCAATCCGGTTGTCGGCGTTTTAGGCTTTGTGGTGGCCTATCAGCTCATTAAAACGGCCAGTGTCACGACCGGGACCTATGCCATGCGGCATTATTTGCCGTCCGAAGAAAGTAAAATACGAGAGATGCAGTCGTATAATACCGAGAATGTTCAGCCGGTACCACTGCCGGCAGCACAGCAACATCAAGCGGCCCTAAAAGTGCAGATGAATGACCAGTTGAATGACCAGATGCAAGCGATAACAAATATTGATGGGTCTTTAGAAACCGAGATGGTGGCAAGAATGGCGCCGCTGGTCATCCATAGTGGCGATTCTGATTTAAAGTATAGCCCGATTTTGGATGGACAGCATTCGGCGGCGCCGGTAGGCGAGAATTAGCGCAGCAAACATTAGTATTAGTATTAGCATTAGTATTAGCATTAGCAACTATGTTAGCAAACATAATAAATATAATATATTATAATTATTATGAAAGAAAGGAAAAAGGTCAAAAATATAAAAAGAAAGGATAAAAAAGGGATAAAAAGGAAAAGGAAAAGAAAGTCATGGCTTGTAAAACATCTATTGATATTCACTTCCTTTATTTTTCTTACCAATGTGCTTAGCGCAGGTATTTGTCAACATTATCTCTATTCCTTTTTATTTGCTTTATTGACACTGACCTCCGTCGTTTATCATTGGACGAGGAATATCTATACAAATATATTGGATAAAATCGGCATATTTTTAGTTGTCTTCTATGGTACCTATAATTTACATAAGAAAACACATGCTTATAAGTTTGTTTTTGTCACACTCGTCGTCTTCTTATTTTTAGTAACAAATATGTTATATATTTATGGATACTTTACCAAACAATTTTGTTTCCATCGGAAATTATGTATTGGAAATAAATATCATAGTTTAGTTCATTGTATTTCTTCACTGGCCCATCATTTAATTATTTTTATGTAAAATTGAATAATAATAGTATAAATAGTATAAGTATAAATATTATAAATATAAAAGCATGGAGTATAAAAGCATGGAATATTCAAGCATTTCCAAGACCTTAACCAGCCAATTATCCAAGGAGGAAAAAAAGAACCATGGCATCTATTTCACCCCGCCGTCCTGCGTGAAACATAACCTCGACCTCTTACAGCCGTATTTACCGCAGCTAAAAAAGGTCCTTGAACCGTCCTGTGGTTCGGGCGAATATATCACGGCCCTTCGCCAAGCCGCTCCGCATGTACGAATCACCGGCATTGAATACAACGCAACCATCTACCCATCGATAGCGCCGCTTCAGAATGCGCATGTAACCTTATTGAACGAGGATTTCTTGCTTTATCCAGCGACAAAGTACGACCTCATTATTGGCAACCCACCCTACTATGTGATGAAGAAAGAGGCGGTGCCGAAAGAATATCACGCGTATTTTGAAGGGCGCCCCAATATATTCATCCTCTTTCTCCTCAAAGCCTTAAAGCTGCTCGAGCCGAACGGGCTCTTGAGTTTTGTCTTGCCGAAGAACTTTCTGAATTGTTTGTATTACGATAAAACTCGCGCGTATATTTCCGACCATTTTCAGATTCTTCATATTGTTGATTGCGCGGCGGCCAAGTACTTGGAAACACAGCAAGATACGATTATATTAATCTTACAACAAAGGGCTAAGGTTAATAATAAGGCCTTTATATTGAGGCCCTTTCAGACGGCGTATACGATTTTCATGAGTATCGGCGGAGCAAGTATAAGCGCAGCAAGTATAAGCGCAGCAAGTATAAGCGGAGCAAACATTCGCGACTTGTACCAAAACGCCCGCTCCTTATGGGACCTCGGGTTTAAGGTCAGCGTCGGCACGGTCGTTTGGAACCAATGTAAAGACCTCCTCACAGACGACGCGAGCCAAACCCGCTTAATCTATAGCTCCGATATTGTGGAAAATACGCTCAGTCCTAAAAAGTACAGCAACGCCGAGAAGAAGAACTTTATAACCAAAGCGGGTTTAACGCGGCCGATGATTGTGGTTAACCGCGGGTACGGCGTCGGCGACTATAAATTTAATTATTGTTTAATCGACCAACAGACACCCTTCCTAATCGAAAATCATTTAATTTGTATTGAGGCCCGCGAGGATACGTTACTTCGCGCAGACCTTATCGGTAAATATAAGAAAATCATCCAATCATTAACCGATAAAAAAACGACAGAATTTATTGGGCTTTATTTCGGGAATAATGCCATCAATACTACCGAGTTGAATCATCTGTTGCCCATTTATGCTTATGATATCTGAACCCATCAGGCGATTTGATGCCTATGATATTTGAAACGCCGGAAACGCAATCCCATTCCCATTCTTCCACCGCAACAAGATACTCATTTTTTTCCCACTTTTCGTACTACATTCATAGCGAAACTTTTTGGCGTTTTTTGTCACGCTTTCAATCGTATAGTCTTCTACGCAATGATGCTGGAGATGAAACGCGTTTGTCTTGTACAGCATATACCGTTTCTCTTTTTGGCTCTCGCGTAAATAAGCGGACAGCAACTCCTGCTGGAGGTCCGTTTTTTCAATAAAGGTGCTAATACTCTCATTCGACAGCTGTTTAGCCAGTTCGTAAAAATTTACCGCGGTTGGTTGGCCCGTGTATTTACTGCTCCCCGCACATCCTTGATAATATAAATCTTGATAGGCTTTCATACACGGCGGCTTATTCGCATGTATTTGTTTCAGGTAGTCCGCTAAGCTGGGTAGCGGCAATCCCGCCTCGGCCGCCAGGCGGGGCAAATAGGTCGCATAATAATATTCTTCATACGACGCCGAGAGATACTGGCTCGGTTTCATGGGCGACACAAATTGTGGCGCGTCGCTGATAGTCGCTGCGTTAAATTTTAATTCAATAACCAGCGTTTCTTGGATGCCATCCGGCTTCGTAAAGACAAAATGAAAATCATGCGTTTTTCCCCGCCCCGCTTTATGGATACATTTGACCGTTATGTAAGGCTCTTCATAAAGCCGGGCAATATACGTAAAGACGGCCTCTTTCATCAGGCGCCATGAGCCAAAACAGTAATAAAGCTTGGGGACCTTTTGATTAATAATGGCTCCAATAATATTCTCTCGAGTTTTATTGTTTTTATCGTTTAAGGCTTTGCCGGCCAAAGTAAAGGCCTCGATGCTATGAACCAGCAAATTTTCCTTATTGTAGAGAAACGCAGGCGCATTGAAGAGGCGTTTGATGAGCTGGGGTGATATGCGTCTTTTAGGTGCTGCTAAAGCTTGTTGTGCTTGTGCCATTTTTTATATATATTCAAAAACTATATATATAAATCAATTTTTTCATTTATACTCATGCCGGTATAAAGTGCATCGGCTTACCTTTCACCCCCGCGTACGCGCTAATATGTAAATCGCCTAATTTTGGTACACCGGTATACCCAGCCTCG
>Ga0209086_10002537_pt1 | contig 14204 bp, 14 predicted proteins | sample M_130207_XF_Meta_FD_187312 | JGI IMG/M metagenome (GOLD analysis project Ga0209086, IMG submission 187312) | Freshwater microbial communities from Lake Montjoie, Canada to study carbon cycling - M_130207_XF_MetaG (SPAdes) (version 2) | ecosystem: Environmental > Aquatic > Freshwater > Lake...
AGCGTCGGCAGGGCGTCCTGCCTCGTCGCCCGCAGCATCAATTCCGCGGCCAGCACCCGCTCGAGGCTGGCCTTGTAGTCGGCGCGCGCCGCCGCGGCCCGCGCCAGGGCCGCGTCCACCGTCGGCATCTCGCCCGACGTCGTCGCCGCGCGGTCGGCCAGCTTGATGGCCTGCGCGGTCGGGATGCCGATCGCCCGCACGAGTTGCAGCGTCTGCTTCGCGAATTCGTTCTCGGCCGAGATCAGCCGCTGCCGCTGCGCCTGCAGCTGCACCTGGGCGCGCACCACGTCGATGCCCGGCGCCACGCCGGCGTTGCGCAGGTTGGTGGCCTGCGTCAGCAACGCCTCGGCGGTGCGCACCTGGCTGCGCGCCGCCTCGATGCGGCTCTCCCCCGCCGCCGCCTGGAAGTAGAGCGTGGTGACGACGTACGTGACGACCGCGCGGGCGTTCTCCGATTCAAAGCGAGTCGCCTGCAATGCCGCATTCTTGCTGCGCAGTTCGCTCCTGGCACTGAGGTCGATCACCGGCTGCGACGCGTACACGCGCGCATCGAAGATGGTGTAGGGACCGACGACCGACGGGATGCCTGGAAACAGCGACGAGTCGAAGCCGAACGCCGCGAGGTTCGAGGTCTGGCGTGTGTCGCCGGCCCGGGCATCGACGCGCGGCAGCAGTTCACGTAGCGTGCGCAGGCGCGAACCGCGGGCGCTCTCCACCTGCTGCTCCACGGCCACCAGGCCGAGGTTGTGCGCCAGGCCACGTTCGATCGCACCGGCGAGCGTCAGTGGCACCGCGTCGGCCGTCACCGTCAACTGCGCGACGCTGCCGCCGAATGGGCCGGTCGCGGTCTGCGCGAACGCCGCCCCGCCGCCGAGCAGCAGGCCGCCGACGACGAGCAAAATCAGCCGGCTCCTCATCGTGCGTCCCGATCCGCCGCGGTGCGCGGCTCCACCGGAGGCAGCGCCTCCGCCGCCTGCCCCTGCGCCAGTTGCACCAGCAACTCCGCTGCCTGCGCATGACCGACGACCGCGGTATCGAGCGTCACGTCATAGAGCGTCGCGTCGCACCAGTCCTTGCCCGTCAGGGCGCGGACAAACTTCGCGCGGGCCGCGTCCGATCCACGAACCACGGATTCCGCGGCGTCGCGTTCGGTGAAGCCGTACTCAGCCATGGCCAGCGTCACCCGCTCCTGTAGCGGTGCGTGCAGAAACACGCGCAGCACCTCTTTCGAATCGCCGAGGATGTGGGCGGCTCCCCGCCCGACGATGACCGCCTTGCCCTGGTCGGCGATGCTCTTGATGACTTCCTGCTCGACGTCGAACAACTGCGATTCACTGACGCCAGGCAGCGTTGGCGGAATGAACGGGGTGTCTGGCGCGCCGAGGGCGAAGAGCTCACCGATGCGCTCCCAGACGCTGGCCGTCCGCTCTTCGAGCGGTTCGAGATCGGTCGCCTCCATCTTGAGGACACGTGCGGCCTCGGCGAGAATCTCGCGGTCCGCATACCGGAACGCCAGCCGCTGCGCCACGGCGCGGCCGATGCGGGCGCCGCCACTTCCGAACTGACGCGAAACAGCCACGATAGTCGCCATCTGTCGCTCCTACTTGGATTCGCCGACGAACACCGTGACGTCGGCCGAGAGGCCGGCCTTGAGCGCAACGCCTGGTTCAGCCGTCCACGCGAGCCGCACGGGCACACGCTGTACGACCTTCACGAAGTTGCCCGACGCATTGTCCGGTGGGATGAGGGAAAAACGCGAGCCGGTGCCGCCGGCCAGGCTTTCGACGGTCGCCGCGAAGGTCCGCCCGGGGAACGCGTCGATGGTGACGGCCGCGCGATTACCCGGACGCATGCGGTCAATCTGCGTCTCCTTGAAGTTGGCCAAGAGATAGGTGCGCACCGGCACCACCTGGGCCACCGGCTGCCCGGCCTGCAGCATCCCGCCGACACGCGCCGTCAGCTGCGTGACCTGGCCGTGATTCGGCGCCAACACAGTGGTGTACGACAGTTGCAACTCGGCGAGCGTGAGCGCAGCGTCCGCCGCCGCGATGCGCGCATCCGCCAGATGCACGGCCGACTGTGCCGTCTCGATCTGCTGCGGCACGGGCGTCGTCTGCGACAGACGCGCCTTTGCCTCGTTCACACGGCTCTCGGCCGCCCGCTTCGCTTCCTCCGCGGCCGTCACGCCCGCCTGCGTCTGACGAAGCGCGGCGTGCGTGGCGTCAGCCGCCAACTGCGCGACATCGAGCTGCTGGCGCGCGATGGCGTCAGCCGCCACCAGTTCCTTCGCGCGGGCGAGGTCGCGGTCAGCCTTGTCCACCTCGGCCTGCGCGCGCGCCACGGCCGCCTGCGCCACCGCGATCTGCGCGTCGGCCGACTGCACCGCCGACGCCGCCGACGTCACCTGGGCCTGCGCACCCTGCAGGCCGCCGCGGGCTGTCGCCGTCACCACTTGCGTCTGTGCGTGGGCGCCGGCTGCCTGCGCCTGGGCCGTCTGGAGTTCCGCACGCGCCTGCGCGACACGCGCGCTGAAGTCGGCGCTGTCGAGCCGAAGAATGGGATCGCCCTTCTTCACGAGCTGGTTGTCGTGCACCAGCACCTCGGCGACGACGCCGGGCACCCGCGATGTCACCGCCACGACCTCCGCCTCCACTACCGCATCATCTGTCGTCTCGCGGTTTGCCGTCGAGAAGGAGTAGACGCCGATTCCGCCGACCACTACCAGCAACAGCACACCGAGGACCACGAAGGCCCGCCGGCCACGCGGCGCCGCTTCTTGTTTCACTGCATCAGCACTCATTTGCTACATCTCCATGTGCAACTCGTCTGGTGCCGGCTGTTCCCGCTTCGGTAGGCGCAGGAAGAACAGCAGCGGCAGGACGAGCAGGAAGAGCCCACCGGCCAGGATGAATATGTGATTGAACGACAGCACCGTGGACTGGGCCATGACCGTGCCGGCCATGACCCTCACCGCCGCCGCCTTCGCGGACACCGCGTCCATGCCACGCGCCATGAAGCCGGCCTGCAGCGCCTGGAGGCGCTGATAGACCTCGGGGCGCGTCTCGGTGATATGCGGGCTGATGCCGCCGCGCGACACGATGGCGTTGTTACCGATCATCGTCGCGAAGATGGCGAGGCCGATGGCGCCGCCAATCTGCCGCAGCAGCGAGCTGAGCCCAGTCGCATCGGACATCTTGTGGCGCGGGATGTTCGACAGTGCCACGGTGGTGAGCGGCACGAAGAGGAACGCGAACGCCAGTCCCTGGATGATCAGCGGGATGATGATGTCCGCCCGGCCAGACGCCAGCGTCAGGTGACTGAGCATCCACGAACTCGTCGAGAACAGCAGCACGCCGGCGGCGATGAACACCTGCGGTGAGAGACGCTGGTAGAGGCGCCCCACCAGCGGCACCGCCAGCATCATCGCGATGACCCGCGGCATCAGGGCCGACCCCGACTGCACCGCCGAGAAGCCGAGCAACTCCTGCATGAAGATCGGCAGCAGGAACATGTTCGCCATCAGCATCGCGAACATCAGTCCGCCGACCACCGTGCCCGAGAGGAACACCGGGTCCTTGAACAGGCGCAGGTCGACGGCCGGATAGGGCGCCGTGAGTTCGCGAATGACGAATGCCGCGATCGAGAAGATCGCGGTCAGGAAGACCGCGGTAATCACCCCCGAGTCGAACCAATCCTCGCGGCTGCCTTCTTCCAGGAAGTACTGCAAGGCGGCGAGTCCGATCCACATCAGCAGGATGCCGACCCAGTCGAGATTCCGGCGCTGCTTCTCGGCTTCACGCCGGTTGTACTCGAGCAGGTCCGGGTCTTCGTGCACGAAGGTGGCGACCATGAAGAGGCCAAGCACGCCGATCGGCAGGTTGATGAAGAAGATCCACGACCAGTGATAGTTGTCGACGATGAAGCCGCCGAGGGTGGGACCGATGGCGGGTCCGAGCATGACGGCCATGCCGAAGAGCGCCATGGCCATGCCCTGCTCCTTCGGCGGGAAGGTCTGCCTGAGGATGGCCTGCTCGGTCGGTTGCAGCGCGCCCGCGCCGAAGCCCTGGATGACGCGGTAGACCACGAGCGTGGTGAGTGAGGTGGCGAACCCGCACAGCAGCGAGCCGAGCAGGAACAGCGCCAGGCACGCCATGTAGACGTTCTTCTGGCCGAACTGCCGGCTGAGGAACGCCGTCAGCGGCATCACCAGCACGAGCGCCACGGCGTAGCCCGTGCTGATCGCGGTGATCTCCTGGAGCGTCGCTCCGACCGAGCCACGGATGTGCGGCAGCGCCACGCTCACGATCGACGAGTCGATGGCGCCCATCAGCGTCCCGAAGCTGATCGAGATGGTGACAATCCACTTGTTGACCGGGACCCGGCGGGCGATGGCGGGAACGGACGGCATGGACGGCACGACGAGGGCCGCGGTGCTCATCGGACTGCTCCGTGCAGGAACATGCGGACGACCGACGCCGTCCAGTTGCCGGACAATCCGCCCTCTCCCGTGAGCGACGCCAGCGCGGCGCCACGCACCATGCCGAGCAGCAATGCGGCGTAGACCGTCGGACTCTCTTTTCGCAACGCCTTGGCGCGAATACCGCGGTCGATGAGGCGCTCGGCGCGCACCATCATCTCGCGGCGCATCGCGGTGCGCCGGGTGGCCGACTTCGCATCGACGCCGCGCAACTGTTCGTCCTCGAGCAGCACGCCGAGCAGGAAGCGGTTGGCTTCGAAATGCGCGGCCAGGGTGGCCACGAACTGTTCCAACTGGGCCTCGAACGACGCGGCTGCGGTCGCACCCGTTCTGCCACGCGGCGCCTCGCCCGCCGATTCCAGTGCGTCCATCAGTGTGCGGCTGCGCGTCTCGAGCAGGGCGAGGACCAGCGCCGTGCGGTCTTCGAAGTAGTTGTAGACCGTGCCCACGGCCACGCCGGCGCGCGCGGCGATATCGTCCATCCGCATCTGCGAGGCTCCCTCGGCTCCCATGAGGGCCGCGGCCGCGTCGAGGATCGCCTCGCGGGTCGCGGTCCGGAAGCGGGCGCGCAGACTGACGCGTGCGTCAGTAGATGAAGCCGGATTCATTTGTCGAGTATAGCCTCACCTGGCGGACCGGCGCCACCTCGGCTGGCCTGCGATTTTGACAACTTCTTGGCACACTCCTGACACCGCTCTTCCCGGCGCGCGGCATTCTGGATCCTGTCGCGGCGCATGTGGCGTCGCAGTGCACAGGCGGTCCGGCGGGGGCCTGGCCGCCGCCCAACAAGGAGTTCTCGAAATGCGGATGTCTTCACTCAGCGCTGTCGTTCCCGTCCTGTGCGCCCTCGCGCTCGCTACCGCCGCCTGCTCCGGCCGTGGGTCGGGATCGGGCTCGGGCTCGCCTCTCTCTCCCTCGACGCCGTCGCCGTCCGCTGCCGCCTCGGCGCCTGCGTCCACGCCGACCGATGCGTCGCAGAGCGCGGTCAGCGCGAATGAAGTGGAAGTGACCGCCCGCATCACGGCGGCCGGCGCTGGAACCGTCGCGCTCGGCAGCCTCACCCTGACCATCGCAGTGCCCGCCACCACCGTCATCACCCGCGGCGCCACCGCCAAGACCGTGGCCGACCTCGTGGTAGGGCTCCTGGTCGAAGTGAAGGCCGTCCGCAGCGACACCGTCGTCACCGCCACCCGCGTCAACATCGAAGATGAGACGCCCGGCACCGGGACCGGCACTGGCGTCGTGACCGGTGAAGACCTCGAGCTGACCGGCACGCTGGCGGCACGGCCGGCCGGCACCTGCCCGGCGGTGACGTTCACGCTGGGCGGCACGACAGTGACGACGACCGCGGCCACCCGATTCGACGACCTGACCTGCGCGAGCCTGGCCGTCGGCGATGCCCTGCGCGTGGAAGGGGTGCGTCAGGCCAACGGCTCGGTGCTGGCCAGCGAAGTGAACCGCTCCACAGACGTGGCCTCGGATGACGACGACAACGACGACGACAGCCGTCAGGAGGTTGACATGACCGGTTCGCTCGGTGTGCGCCCGGCAGGCTCCTGCCCGGTAGTCACCTTCACGCTGAACGGGGCGAACGTCGCGACAAGCGGCACCACCCGCTTCGACAACGTGTCATGCACCAGTTTGGCGGCCGGCGACGTGCTCCGCGTGAAGGGGCTGCGCCAGTCGAACGGATCGATTGCGGCCAGTGAAGTAAAGAAGACCAGCGGGTCATCGGGCGGCAACAGCGGGCGCGGGTCCTCGGGGAGTGGCTCGTCTGGCAGCGGCAGCGGGCGCTAGAGAACGGTGGGTAGGGTGACGGAGGCGCGGGTCGATGACGCCCGCCGTCAGTTCCTCCAGTTCCGTCGTCGCCCTGGTGAGTTACTGGAGGATGCGGCCGATGGCACTGCGGAGCACGCCGGAGCGGACGTCAGCCCTGCGGCGCGCGTAGCCCGGCGCGGACGCCGGCGGCAATCAGCACGGTTGCCGCTCCAAACGTGAGGGCGATGCCCCACGCGGTCCACCACGCCCAGGCCTCGCCGCGCATAGCCACGCGCACGTAGATGGCCAGCGCCAGCAGCATCGCTGCCCCCTCGTACAGGAAGGCGCCGCCGAGCCACTGGCTGGCGGCGAAGAAGCCGACGCCCGCAGCAAGCGCCCACGGGAACAGCCGCCGGCCAGCCGCCTCCCCCATCAGGTCGCCGACCGCGCCGACCACGAATAAGGCCACCGCCAACCCGAGTGACAGATAGAGCGGCAGCCAGATCTGCGCACGCACAGCAGCAGAGAGTTCGAAGCCGTGAGTAATCGCGCCGAGGACGGAGCCGGCAACGAGCAATCCGAACACCTCGCTCCAGACATTCCGCTGCCACGCCGATCGGACGCGCAGACGCCGCAGGTCGAGGCGCAGCAGGAGCGAGAGCACACCCATTGCCGCGTCGGTCGCGGCGGTGGTGAACTCGGAGAGTGACGGATTGAGCGGAAGCACGCGCCTATCGAGGCAGGCGAAACGCAACGTATTCGCCGGAGTAGGCGCCGCCACTGATCGCGACCACGAGATACTGCCGCCCGTCCACCGCGTAGGTCATCGGTGTGCCCGACTGCGGCGCCGCCATGAACACCGCCCCCACTTCCCTACCGGTCCGCTTGTCGTACGCACGGAGCATGGCGCCGCGCGGGTGCTGCGGCGTGACCGTGGCCTGCGGGTCGCCAGCGATGACGAGCGTCCGGGTGACCAGCGCACCAACCGCGGCCCCCTGACCGGTGCGCGGAATCGTCAACCCGGCCAGCGCCGGATGGTTCCTCACAGCGTCGGGCGTCTCCCCGTGCGGCGTCTGCCAGAGGAACTCACCCGTGTCCATATCGATGGCCGTGAGTTGGCCATAGGGCGGCTTCAGCAACGGCAGGCCGAGCGGATTGAGGCTCTGCGCCGCCTCACCGGTCGTGGTGGTGGGTGCTGCCGCCGGCGCGCCGGTCGGCCGCGGCGTCGTGGCACGCGCGCTCTGCGGCAGCGCGTCGGCGCCAACATCTTCACCAGGACCGGTGACGTAGACGACGCCACGATCGGCGAACCCCTGCACCCAGTCGACGTCCGAGAAGTCCCGATTGGGCGGACGCATCAGCGCGACGGTCGGGAATGACTTGTACGACGGCACATACGCCACATGCGTCTCAGGGTCGTACGACCCACCGGGCCAGTTGGTCCCGCCCGACGAGCGGAACCCGGCTAGCGGCCCGTCGAGGCGGCTTACCGGCGGCGGCGTGAAGATCGGACCGAGCCTGTACTTCGCGACGGTGCGCAGCGCGAGTTGCCGCAACTCCGGCGTGAAGTCGATGAGCGCGTCGGCGTCGACCCCTTGCAGATCGTAGGGCCTGGGCTTCGTCGGAAACGGCTGCGTCGGCGAGTACCACTCGCCGGGCACGTCGCCCTTCGGCACTGGACGCTCCTCGATCGGCCACACGGGTTGCCCGGTTCTGCGGTCGAACACGTACATCATCGCGGATTTCGTCATCACAAAGACCGCCTTGATCGGACGGCCGGCCACGGTGATGTCCGCGAGGATCGGCGCCGTCGAGACATCGAAGTTCCAGAGCGAGTGGTGCACCAACTGGTAGTGCCAGCGGCGCTGGCCGGTCTTCACGTCCACCGCCACCAGGCTGTCGGCGAACAGGTTGTTCCCGGGGCGATGCCCGCCGTAGAAGTCGGACGTCGGCGTCTCGACCGGCAGATACGCCAGCCCGAGGTCGTCGTCGACGGAGATCTGGTTCCAGACGCCGACGTTGCCGTTGCTGGCCCAGGAGTCGTTCAGCCACGTGTCGTTTCCAAACTCGCCAGGACGCGGGATGGTGTTGAACGTCCAGAGCGGGCGCCCACTGCGGACGTCGAACGCCTGCACCAGCCCCTTGGTGTTGTTGTGCGTGCGCGGTGTCCCACCCTCGCGCATCGACGAGCCGATCAGCACAACGCCGTCGCGCGTCACGGTCGGCGCCGAGTGCACGCCGATCTCGCCGGTCACCGGATCGATCGGCTGGCGATTGCCGAATACGGCGGCGTGCTTCAGGTCGACGGCACCGCCGCTGCCGAACGACGACACAACGCTACCGGTCTTCGCATCAAGGGCGACGAGCCTGAAGCCGATGGTGACGTAGAGGATCCGCTCGTCACGGCCATCGGTCCAGTAGGCGACACCACGCCCGGACAGTTGCCGCGGCGAGGCGGCGCTTCGTGCGCCTTCGCGTTCGCTGTGGCTCCAGATCACCTCGCCCGTTTCGGCGTCGAGCGCCACCACCGAGCGGCGTGTGCCCGCCGTCGTGTAAAGCACGCCGTGCACCATCAGCGGCGTCCCTTCGAGCTTGTACTCGGGGCGAGGCCCGAGCGTATCGGTCTTGAAGCGCCAGGCGACTTCGAGCGAGCCGAAGTTCGAGGCGTCCACCTGCGCCAGCGGCGAGTAGTGCGTCGCACGGTTGTCCGCGGCGTAGCTGGGCCACTCACCCGCGGCGACCGACGGCTGGGCGCGCGGCGCGAGCGGCTGCGACAGCCAGAGGATCGCGGCGAATCCGAGGTACACGCAAGGACCGAGGCGGCGTGAAGGTCTCAGCGTCATAGGTCTGCTCCCCAGCGTCGTGACGACGCCGCTACTTCCGCACGTGACGTTCGAGCGCCTGCCGCCGCACGACGGCGCCGTAAACGTTCCCCTGAGCGTCGACGCCGACGCCTTCCGCGCCGGAGTGGTCGCCGCGCGTCGATTCCATGTCCTCGATGAAGCCGGTCACCCGGCCATCACGTGCGCTGCCGATCCGAATCCCCTTCTTGATCCCCATCAACTCGTGCGCGCCCGTATCCGGGCCGGACTCGGAGTCGGCCACATAGATCGTGTCGTCCTTCGTAATGGTGATCCCGCTCGGACGTCCGAACTGGCGCCATTGCTCGAGGAAGCGCCCGCTCTGGTCGAAGAGTTGGATGCGGTTGTTCTCGCGATCGCCAACAAAGAGGCGGCCGCGCGAATCGATGGCGATGGTGTGTGGTTCGCTGAACTGCCTTGGGCCGGACCCCTTCGAGCCCCACTCCTTGATGAACCGCCCATCCTTCGAGAAGTGCACGACGCGGTTATTGCTGCCGTTGCGGTGGGAATCGGTCACGAACAGATCGCCGTTCGGCGCGACGGCCACGTCGGTCGGCTGGTCGAACAGCCGCGGGCCAGAGCCGCTGACCCCGGCGGTCCCCAGCGTCATCAGGATCCGCCCATCGGGATCGAACTTGATCAGCTGGTGGCCCTTGCCGTTGCCGCCGCGAGCGTCGGTCACCCACAGGTTGCCTTGCGCATCAACAGCAGCGCCGTGCGGGAAATTGAACAGCCCTTCGCCCCACGCCTTGAGCAGGGTGCCACTGGCGTTGTATTTGAGGACCGGCGGCTCGCGGCGCCCCTCGCACGAATTGTCGTGACAGCGCTGGACGACGTAGATGCTGCCGTCGGGCGCAGGCTCGATGGCGGTGACCGCCGGCCACTGCGCAATCGACGGCGGCAAGACACCCCAGTCACGCGTCGTGCGGTAGGGCTGGGGAAGGTCGTTGCGCGGCGTCGCCGCGTTGTCCTGCGCCGCAAGCGGCGTGAGGACGGCGGCGAGCAGGCCGAAGAGAAGACAGGAGGCCGGAAGGCGAGACATGGCGGACAGCATAGTCGAACGGCGGTCCGTCTGAGGGCGCGCGCGCGCCCTCAGATTTCCATGAGTTCGTCGGTGAACTGGCCCATCAGCGCGGTGGTCGCCTTCAATTGCGGAGCGGCGACGCGGGCGAGTGTCGTTCCAGCGGCGCGCTCGATGGTGCCCTTGGACCCTTGCTTGTTGATCTTCGACCCCGCCGGGGTAAGGTGAAGGTGCGCGACGCGGCCATCGTCGCTGTTCGAGACGCGCTTCACGAGCTTGCGTGCTTCGAGACGCTGCACAATGCCCGTGACCGTGCTCGGATGCAGATGCAGGACGGCCGCCAACTCTCCGGCCGAGATCGCGGGACGCGCGCCGATGATCCGAAGGGCGAACCACTGCGGCCCGCTGATGCCCATCGAATTTTCCATGCGCTTCGACGCGCGTTCGAGCGCGTGCTCCAACTGCCACAGGGCCCGCAGGAACAGAAGAACGGGGTCGGCGGCTTCAGCCTGGTCAGTCTTCGAACGTGTGGGCATGACGGTCAGTCACTCTCGAGGGGCGCTCGCGCCGGTTCCTAATGGCGATGCGATTCTTGACACACTCCTGAAAACGATACAGGATCCGCGCATATGGATGAAATCAAATTTGGACGGTCTTAGAACACACGCATACTCCGACGACCTTCGCAATTTCTGGCCATCACGCGTGCGCGACCTGCCGCGGGACGAGGTCCATCTTTATTACGAGGTGCTCGACCCGGCGCTCGATGCGGCCCGCGCGGCGACAGCCCGGGCGATCCTGACCGACGACGAGTGGAACCGCTGTCACCGATTCGCCTTCCCAGAGGGTAGACGCGAACGGTTGGCTGCCCGGTTCATGGTGCGGTCGATACTGTCACAGTACGCCGAGGTTCAGCCCGCTGCCTGGCGATTCGTCGAGAATGCCCACGGCCGTCCAGAGGTCAAGGCGCCCGCGCACGCCACCCACCTGCGCTTCAACCTCTCGCATGCCGACGGTGTGGTCACACTGGTCGTGTCCGCCCAATACGACGTGGGCGTCGACGTCGAGCGACTCGGCCGCCGCCCCAGCCTGGCGATCGCGGACCGCTTCTTTGCGCCTGCTGAAGTCGACGCGCTGCGCGCCTTGCCCGAACCGGAACAGCCCCGACGATTCCTCGAGTACTGGACCCTGAAGGAGTCGTACATCAAGGCGCGTGGTGCCGGGATGTCACTCCCGCTCGACCAGTTCGCGTTCGACGTGGCCACGCCGGGGCGGCCAGTCATTCACTTCGCCGACGGCTTCGACGACGACCCGCACGCCTGGCAATTCGATCAGCTCTTCGTCGGCAGCGAGCACCTGGTGGCCGTGGCAACGCGGCGCGGCGAGGGCACACTGGTGCGCGTGCTTGTCCAGGCCTTCGACGGCACCGCGCCAGCGCCGACCTCGTCGAGCTGAGCGATTCGCCGTTTGTTCCGCCCGCTCGCGGTGTTCCGATGGCGGGACAGTCACTCATGCCTACACATCTTGAGAAGGCGACGTTCGTCGGCAATCACGCGCCCCTCGCGGGAGCGCGCGGCAGACTACGAGTGGACGACGGCACCGTCGTCACCAGCGAGAGCGACGCGAACGGCCCGCTCGCGTTCCTCGTCGAGCTGGCGCCGACACATCTTGGCTGTGGCGCGGAGTTCGTCGTCGAGGCTCACGGCTTCACGCCGGTCACCACGCGCGTCGTGACCGGACCCGGCGATCCTGAACTGCCGAACCTGCGGCTCATCCCGCTGCCGCCTCCAGCCCTCGCGCCAGCTGCCCCTGTTGCGCGACCAGCCGCGGTCTCCTCCGCCGCGTCGCACGGCGCTCGGTAGCCGAGCCCCGCGCGGTGGCGTGCTGCCGTGCACCCGCGTCGATGGCCGGCGCTTTGTCACCGAGCCGGGGCAACCGTTCGCCTGGCGTGGCGCCATCGGCGTCAGGGTAATCGAGAAGGTGGCGCGCGGGCAGCAGGCGGACATCAGCCATTTCTTCACCGTGCTGGCCGATCAGTGGTCCGCGTGCTGGCCATGACCCGTCGTCTGTTTACGTTGCCACCCGACCTTGGGGCGCAGGCGCTCCCCGAGCCCCTCGCCCTGGCGCGCCACGCCTGGCTCAATCTCGAGGCGTTCTGGCGGGCTGACACGGCCACCTACACCTTCGACCGGCGTGCGTTCATCGCCGCGTTTGGCGCTGGGAGTCTGCGCGGCAGGAAACGTTCGGGGCGGGTCGTACGTATTCGGAAGTATGCCGATGACGTTTCGTTCGTGCACGCTCGACCAGTCGTTGCTGCTCCCGCCCTCGCCTCGAGATTGGCTGCCCGAGGGCCATCTGGCATTCTTCATCGCGGACCCGGTGGCGGCGCTGGACCTCGGGCCCTTGTATGCGCCGTAGGCGGGGGATCGGCGGCGCAATCAGCCGTTCGGTCCGCAGATCCTGCTGACGGTGCTGCTGTGTGCGCATGCCACGGGGACGTTCTCGTCGCGGCGGATCGCCCGGAAACTGGAGGAGGACGTCGCGTATCGGGTGCTGGCCGCGCGCAACGTCCCCGCGCACCGCACGATCGCGGAGTTTCGGCAGCAGCATCTGGCCGCCTTCGAAGCGCTGTTCGTGCAGGTGGCACAGGTGGCCCGCGCAGCGGGCGTCGTGCGCCTCGGCGCGCTCGCGGCGGATGGGTCGAAGGTGAAGGCCGATGCGGTGGATGCCGCTGAGGACGCCGCGCACGCCACGGACGTGCGCGGCGATGAACTCCCCGCCGCCTTGCAGCGGCGCGAAGCGTGGCTCGCGACGATTGCGGCGGCGCAAACACGTCTCGAAGCCCGCCAAACCGAGGAGGACCGCGAGTAACGTCGAACCCAGGACGATGGCCGCAAGGTCCGCGGGACGAAGCCGTTTGCGCGCGAGTTCGGTGTGCCCCCCGATGACGCGCAGGACAATTTCACCGACCCCGAGAGTCGCATCATGAAGACCTCGGCCGGGTACGACCAGTGTTACAACGGCCAGCTTGCCCTCGATGAAGCGTCACTACTGATTGTCGCGACGGGCCTGGCCCACTGCGCGGCGGACAACGCCGCACTGCTCCCGCTGGTCGATCAGGCGCACGCAACGCTCGGCGCGCACCCGCATCACGGCCTGGCAGATGCGGGCTACCGCGGCGAAGCGACGTTTCAGGCGTTGAAAGCGCGGGCCATCACCGCCTACATTTCGCTCGGGCATCAAACGCGACCGGCGAAGCCGCCGCATCCCGCACCCGGTGCGACTCAACGCATGGCCGACCGCCTGGCGAGTGTGGCGGGACGAGCACGCGACCGACGGCGCACAGCAATTGTGGAGCCGGTCCTCGGGTGGATCAAAGCGGTCCTCGGCTTTCAACGCTTCAGTCTCCGCGGCGAGGCGAAGGCGCGCGGCGAATGGACCGTCGTCTGCTTCGCGGTCAACCTGAAGCGGTTGCACCGGCTCACGCTGGCGTCAGGGGAGACGGCACCCCGCCGAGCCACGAGGCCGTGGGCCAGATCTGACTGCCCCCAGACCCCCAGAGCCGTCCCTGCGTCGCCGAATCAGGTGCTCGGACGCACGGACACGAACGGCAGGGGCATCTGGGTGCTGCAGCATTTGTTTTGAATCGCTGCCGCGCAGACTCCGAGACAAATCCGATCATCGCCGGACATGCGCCAGCGACGACCACCACCTGCTACTGGACCGACACGGGCATCGCTGCTGCATGAGTCGTCGAAGCAATTGCCATGACAACACGGTGATGGAAAGTCGGTCCGCGACGGTCACAAGCTAAGCTGGCGAGCACTTCCACACCTACGCGCACGCCAAGGAGGTCTCGTTCGAATACATCGAGGGGTTCTATCGCGAGCGGCGCCGCGACACCACGCTCTGGCAGATCAGCCCAGCTGAGTGTGGTGGAGCCGTCGGCAGACGGCGCTGGCACGCGTCGCCCCGTAGATGAAAAAAGCCCACAGGAATGACCCTGTGGGCTCTCGTCGCGTAATAATGCCGGCAGCGACCTACTCTCCCACGCACTTTCGCACGCAGTACCATCGGCGGTATCAGG
>Ga0209086_10002538_pt1 | contig 14196 bp, 10 predicted proteins | sample M_130207_XF_Meta_FD_187312 | JGI IMG/M metagenome (GOLD analysis project Ga0209086, IMG submission 187312) | Freshwater microbial communities from Lake Montjoie, Canada to study carbon cycling - M_130207_XF_MetaG (SPAdes) (version 2) | ecosystem: Environmental > Aquatic > Freshwater > Lake...
CCACAGAACCACCTTGACTCATTGCATAGACCCAGTTGGCATCTTCAGGATCAGGTGCCACATCAAATCCATCTCCACCCCATAAATTATCCCAATAAAAATTCTTGATGCCTCCTTGTATATACGTATAAGCTGGGCCTCTCCAAGAACCATTGTCTTGCATCCCACCCATTATATGATAAGGTGTTTCGTTGTCTACATTCACATGATAAAATTGACCCACTGGAATTTTTTCATCAAACATCCAAGTCTTTCCACCATCTCTTGTAATGCCAATACCACCATCATTGCCATCCATTATCAATTTATTGTCTGTGGGATGAATCCAAAATGCATGATGGTCTGGATGAATACCACTATAAGGAATAATGGTTTCGAAATTTTTGCCGCCATCAATACTTTTTACCACCGTTTGACTAATGTACCATAGTGTATTTTCATTTAATGGATCACAAATAATATCTTGGAAATAAAATGGACGATTGTCAACAATTGATTTTTGTGCATTCACTAAAGTAAAATTGTATCCGCCATCATCACTTTTATATAAACCACTTTTGGTAGATTCTACCAACGCATACACTCTATTTGGATTGGACTTGCTAATAGCTATACCTACACGACCTAAATTCCCATCAGGCAATCCATTTTCTTTTCCTAATTTGGTGAAATTTTTGCCGCCATCAATGGTCATATAAATTCCACTTCCTTTTCCACCACTTTCTAAATGATAAGAATTACGGTAATGGTGCCACATGGCAACCAATAATTTGTTGGGATTTTTGGGATCCATAATCATATCTCCAACACCAGAAGTATCATTGGTATACAATATTTGATTCCAAGTTTCACCACCATCTGTAGTTTTATACACTCCTCTGTTTTTACTTTGTCCATAAGGATTTCCAATGGCCCCTGCATAAACAATATTTGGATTGGTGGGATCTATAATGACTCTATGAATATTTCTAGTTTGCTCCAAGCCCATTCTTTTCCATGTTTTACCAGCATCCAATGTTTTATAAATTCCTTCTCCAATACTCACCGAATTTCTTGGATTGCCTTCGCCTGTTCCTACCCAAACCACACTTGGATTTGATTGTTGAATAGCTAATGCACCAATATTTAAAATAGGTTGTTCATCAAATACAGGTGTCCAACTTACCCCGCTATTATTGGTTTTCCAAACACCACCAGAAGCTGCACCGATCCATATATTATTTGGATTGTTTATTTCCGCATCTATGGTAGTCACCCGTCCACTCATAGAGGCGGGACCCACATTACGAGGTTTCCAATTTTTAAATACTTTATTGATGTCTACTTTGGTTTCAGTAGTAGTTGTTACTACTGGAACTGTTTTTTTTGATTTTTGAGCAGACAAATTAGTTACTGACATGGTCAATGACAATAACAAGGTTCCAACAATAGATATACGCATAATTAAAAGTTTGCTTATTTTAAATAAAGAAGGCTCTAAACTATCCAATTTTTGGCAGAAATAGCTAAAAAAAAGCACGAAAACACCTAGGATTTTGATGTGTGGTAGGATTTACAATCTCCAAAACCCTGAAAGGGTTTGAAAATCATTAGAGGGAAGATTGAAAATCCTATATTTTATAAGGATTTACAATCTCCAAAACCCTGAAAGGGTTTGAAAATCATTAGAGGGAAGATTGAAAATCCTATATTTTATAAGGATTTACAATCTTTCAATGATACCGGCTATGCCCTGACCTCCGCCCACGCAAGCCGTCACAATACCATATTTCTTATTCAATCTTTCTAAGTCGTTGAGTATTTGAACGGTTAACTTACTTCCCGTGCAGCCCAAAGGATGACCCAATGCGATGGCCCCGCCATTTATATTTACTTTACTACCATCTAATTCAAGCGCTCTAATCACTGCCAAGGATTGAGAAGCGAAGGCTTCATTCAACTCAAACAAATCTATTTGATCCTGCGTCATGCCCGCTTGCTTTAGCACTTTAGGCACAGCCGCAATGGGGCCAATGCCCATAATTCTTGGATGCACTCCAGCCGATGCACAATTCACTAATCTTCCAATAGGTTTCAATCCTAAAGTGTTCATCATTTTTTCACTCATCACCATTACAAAACTAGCCCCATCACTTGTTTGAGAAGAATTACCTGCGGTAACAGATCCTTTCAAAGCGAAGGCTGGCTTTAGTTTGGCCAATGCTTCTAAAGTGGTATCGGCTCTCACTCCTTCATCAGTATCTACTACAAAACTTCTCGTGGCTCTTTTATTTTTTTCGTTGATATAGGTTTCATTCACCGTAATGGGTAAAATTCCTTTTTTGAAATAGCCATTGTCAATAGCTTGCTTTGCTTTTTGATGTGAAGCCAAAGCGAATGCATCTTGATCTTCTCTACTAACTTTATATTCATTGGCTACTGCCTCGGCAGTTAAACCCATAGATAAATAATAATCAGGTTCATCTATTGTAATAGAATAAGCCGGAACTGTTTTCCATCCAGCTGTGGGAACCATTGACATCGATTCAGTGCCACCTGCTATGATACAATCAGCCATACCTGTTCTAATTTTGGCAGTCGCGATGGCAATGCTTTCTAAGCCACTGGCACAATATCTATTAATAGTAATTCCAGGCACTTCAATGCCCAAAGCTTTAGCAGCAATAATTCTACCAAATTGTAAGCCTTGTTCTGCTTCTGGAACTGCATTACCAACAATAACATCATCAATTAATTTGGGGTCTATTGAAGGTAGGGTTTGCATCAATCCTTTGATAACTTCAATAGCTAATTCATCGGAACGCATGAATCTAAATCCACCCTTTTTACTTTTTGTAACGGCTGTTCTAAAGCCTGCTACGATATACGCCTCTTGCATAAAATAAGCATTTTGAAATGGTCTTTGTAAATTGCCCTGATTGACCCCCAAATGTAGTCATTTTTATAAAAAGTTGTTTATGCAACTAAATAATTCATTGTAAATTTGTAGTATGTTATATCCTCTTCTAAGAAATAGCCTTTTTCTCTTGCGTCCCGAGACTGCACATCAGGTTTCGATGCGTGGTTTGCAATTGGCTTCTTCAGTGCCCATCTTAAAAAAGCAATTAGCCAATCAATTTCAATATCAAGAAAAGGACTTAGCAAAAACCTGCTTCGGCTTGCACTTTCCTAACCCAGTGGGATTAGGTGCTGGATTTGATAAAAATGCAGCCTATTTAGATGAATTAGAAATGCTTGGATTTGGCTTTGTAGAAATTGGAACGGTAACCCCTAAACCACAAGGTGGAAATTCAAAACCAAGATTGTTTAGAATTCCAGATCAAAAAGCATTAATCAATAGAATGGGTTTTAACAATGATGGTTTAGCAATAATTGCAAAAAGATTAAAAGAAAGAAAAGAAAATACAGCAAGCAATTTAATTATAGGGGGCAATATTGGAAAAAATAAAGTAACGGATAATAGTGAAGCATGGGTAGATTATTGTACCAACTTTAAAGGCTTAGAATCGGCAGTAGATTATTTTGTAGTAAATGTGAGCTCTCCCAATACACCTGGATTGAGAGAGTTGCAAGAAAAAGAATCTTTAAGAAAGATATTTTCTGAATTGCAAAATTTAAATAAAAATAATAAACCCATTTTATTAAAAATTGCACCTGATTTAGAATGGTCAGCCTTAGATGATATCATTGAATTAACTGCCGAAATTAAAATTGATGGATTGGTAGCCACCAATACTACCATAGATCGCAGCTTATTAACTGGATTAAATATAGAAAGAGCCAAAAAAATTGGAGCAGGTGGATTAAGCGGAAAACCATTATTGGAAAAATCAACACAAGTATTACAATACATCCACAAAGGCATTGCTGGCCGCATTCCCATTATTGCTAGTGGTGGCATATTTACGGGCGAAGATGCACAAGCAAAAATAAATGCGGGTGCTTCATTGGTTCAAGTTTGGACTGGATTTATTTATGAAGGCCCTGCCATTGTAAAAAATATTTGTAAAAGTTTAAGCGCTAATAAATAATCATGCTTACGATTCAAACATTTTGTTTCAACGCCTTTCAAGAAAATACCTATGTACTTTACAATGAACAAAAAGAAGCCATCCTTATAGATCCAGGATGTTATACGCGCATTGAAGAAAAAACATTGACCGATTTTATTTCCAAAAATGAATTGAAGCCAAAGTTATTATTCAATACGCATTGTCATTTAGATCATGTATTTGGTAATAATTTTATTAGCGAAACCTATGGCTTGACAGTTTTACTTCATGCCAATGAACAAGTAGTATTGGACCGATTACCAGAAGCTGCAGCTAAATATGGTATTGATGTAAAAGCCTACAAGGGGGCCATCCAATATATCCAAGACCAAGAAATAATTAAATTTGGAAAGGATGAGTTTAAAGTATTGCTCACTCCTGGGCATTCCCCAGGAAGTGTTTGCTTTTACCATCAACAACAAAATTTTATTTTAGGAGGCGATCTTATATTTAAAGACAGTGTTGGAAGAACCGACTTCCCAGGCTGCAATCCACAAGATTTGATCAAAAGCATTCGAAATCAAATATTACCCTTGTCTGATAACTTAACCATCTATTCTGGACACGGGCCAGTGACTCAACTGGGAAGAGAGCGTAAGATGAATCCCTATATCAAACACCTATTAGACAACTAATTAAAGCGCACTCTTCATTGATTTTAAGGGCTAGTTAACAATTTGATAATATTGATCGAATAACGCGTTGTGGCATTTAAAAACTAATTTTGAGCAAGCAAAAAACTATGGAAGCACCTATTAAGATACTAATTGCAGATGACGAAGCGGACATTCTTGAAATCATTAGCTTTCATTTAATTAAAGCTGGTTTTGAAGTATTCACTGCCAAAGATGGAAGCGAAGCCATAGAAAAAGCAAATACCTACGCACCAGATTGTATCATTTTAGATATTATGATGCCCAAGCGCAACGGTTTTGAAGTTTGTGAATACCTAAGAAGTAATTCTAAATTTGATAAAACTTTAATAGTATTATTAACTGCTTTAAATGATGAAACCTCTCATATTAAAGGATTAGAACTAGGGGGAGATGATTTTATTAGCAAACCTATTAGCCCTAAAGTTTTAATCAGTCGCATCACCGCCTTGTTTAGAAGATTACAACCTAGCACAGGCCAAAATAAAATAATTAATAGTAACGATTTAAGCATCGACCTTTCACAATATAAAACGACCCTCAAGGGAGTGAATTACGTACTAGCCAAAAAAGAATTTGAATTACTATACTTACTCGCCGCTCAACCTGGAAGAGTATTTTTAAGAGGAGAAATTCTATCCCAAGTATGGGGCAATGATGTCATTGTAGGCGACCGCACCATTGATGTGCACATTAGAAAAATAAGAGCCAAATTGGGTATTGATTGTATCACGACCGTTAAGGGCGTAGGCTACAAATTCGATTATTAGCAATAAAAGGATAACTTTGTAGTGGCATTTTTAATTTATCCAAGGGCTTATACAAATTATGTTTAAAGGAAAAAATCTCTCACCAAAACAACTGGCTGCATTAACAGCCTTACTACTAGCTACTTTAATTACGCTTAGTGTTTTCATTCTATTCTCCAATTGGAAATTGTTATTGGTTTATTTTATTAGCAGCTTCGTTATTATTTATTTTTTACTCAATGAAATTTTAGAGCATTTTATTTATCGTAAAATAAAATTAATTTATAAACTCATTGCCCAAACTAAAGCAAGCAAAAGAGAAGAGGCTTATCAAAAATATATACTGCCTCAAAAAGGAATTGATGATGTAAGAGAAGACGTGGAAGAATGGGCGGCTCAAAAAACAAAAGAAATACAAGACCTGCAATCCAATGAAGCTTTTAGAAAAGAATTTTTACAAAATCTTTCCCATGAAATCAAAACACCCATTTTTGCCATTCAAGGTTACTTAGAATTACTGGCCGATGGTGCGATGGATGAAGTAGAAACTGGAAAAAGATTCGTTAGTAAAGCCCAATCCAATGTGCAAAGATTGGTTCAGTTGCTCAATGACGTCGACTCCATTACTAATTTGGAAATTAACAAAGATCCTATTTTAAAACAATCATTTATTATTCAAGACATTATCTCCGAAGCTGTGAATAATTTAAATGTGAAATGGATTAATAAAAATATTCAATTTAGTTTTAAGAAAGGCTCCGAAACGCCTACTTATGTTTTTGCAGATAAGAATAAAATATATCAAGTGATTGTAAATATTCTTTCCAATGCTTCCAAGTATGGGAAAGTGGATGGGCAAATTATTGCAAGTGTTTACGCCATTGAAGATCAAAAAATTTTAATTGAAATAAGCGACGACGGAATAGGCATTGCCGAAGAGCATATTCCAAGATTGTTTGAACGTTTTTACCGTACCGATGATGCTAGAAGTAGAGAAATTGGAGGTACTGGCTTAGGATTGGCTATCTGTAAGCATATTATAGAAGCACACAACGAAACCATGCATCTCAGAAGCAAATTAGGTGTAGGGACTACCGTTGGATTTACCTTAGCCAACAAGGCTTCCTAAAGTTTTTTTTCGTTACTTTGTACTCTAATCATTCTTAATGCAAACTATTTTAGTAACTGGGGGATGTGGCTATATTGGAGCTCATACCATTGTTGATCTGATTCAAAATGGATTTGAAGTAATTTCGGTAGATAATTTATCTAGAGCTTCCGAACATTCCCTTAAAGGCATTGAACAAATTACAGGCAAAAAAATTAAGAATTACGTCATTGATTTAACCAATAAAACTGCTACAGAACAAATTTTTAAAGAGCATCCTACCATTACAGGCATCATTCATTTTGCAGCTTTTAAAGCAGTGGGAGAATCTGTAGAAAAACCTTTGGCGTATTACGAGAACAATTTATTTTCTTTAGTACACTTAATACAATTGGCAGTACAATACAATGCGAAGCATTTTATATTTTCATCTTCCTGCACGGTATATGGTAACCCAGATACTATTCCAGTTACTGAGCTTACCGCATTAAAAACGGCCGCCTCTCCTTATGGCGCTACCAAGCAAATGGGTGAAACCATTGTTCAAGACAGTACCGTGGCACATCCATTATCTAGTATTTTATTAAGGTACTTTAATCCAGTAGGCGCTCATCCTTCTATAGCTATTGGCGAATTACCCATTGGACGTCCACAAAATTTAGTACCAGCGATTACACAAACAGCCATTGGGAAATTACCAAAAATGCTAGTTTTCGGATCCGATTACGATACCCGTGATGGCAGCTGTATCCGAGATTTTATACACGTGTGCGATATTGCACATGCCCACACTTTGGCTTTACAGTATTCTATTAAAAATGATAAAACAAATTATTGCGATATATTTAATTTAGGTACCGGCAATGGCATTACTGTTTTAGAAGCCATCCAGGCTTTTGAAAAAGTAGCCGGCGTAAAATTAAATTATGAAATAGGTCCAAGAAGAGCAGGTGATATTGTTGCTATTTATGCCAACAATGATTATGCTGTAAAAAAATTAGGCTGGACTTGTAAGTATGACTTAGATGAAATGATGCGTACTGCTTGGGAATGGGAAAAAAGCTTAGCTAAATAATTTTAACGAATTAATTCTGCACCAACATCTTCGCTGCATTCTCTGCCACTTGCAATGCTTCAATAAATTCTTCTATCTCTCCATTGATGACTGCATCTAAATTATAAGAAGTTACGCCTACCCTATGGTCGGTAACTCTTCCTTGTGGCCAATTGTAGGTTCTAATTTTGGCACTTCTGTCTCCTGTACTTACCAATGTTTTACGATGTCTTGATATTTCATCTTCTTGCTTACGTACTTGCTCTTCAAATAATTTCGTACGCATCATCGTCATTGCTTTTTCACGATTGCCCAACTGAGAACGTTCTGTTTGACAAATAATAACAGTGCCAGTAGGAATATGTGTTAGCATCACTTTGGTCTCTACCTTATTTACGTTTTGTCCTCCTGCTCCTCCACTTCTAGATGTTTCCATTTTTACATCTGCAGGATTCAACACAAAATCTACTTCCTCTGCCTCTGGCATTACGGCCACAGTTGCTGCTGAAGTATGAACTCTTCCTTGTGTTTCAGTGGAAGGTACTCGTTGCACACGGTGCACTCCACTTTCAAATTTCATGGTTCCATATACATCTTCACCCATTACCTCTAATATCACTTCCTTATAACCACCCACAGAACCTTCACTCTCACTAACTAGCGCTACTTTCCATCCTTTTTTCTGACAATACCTTGTATACATCGTAAGCAAATCACCCACAAATAAACTGGCTTCGTCCCCACCTGTACCTGCTCTTAATTCAATAATGGCATTCTTGTCATCCTGTGGATCCTTAGGTATTAATAATTTCGTTAAATCTTTTTCCAAACTTTCTTTTTCCGCATCTAATCCAGGCATCTCCATTTTTGCCAACTCGCGCATTTCTGCATCATCCCCATTTAAAGTTTCCTTGGCAAATTTATGTTCGTCCAATACTTTCCTATACCGCTCATAAGGAATGATAATTTTCTCCAAGGAACGGTATTCTTTGCTCAATTTCCCAAATTCTGATTGGTTATTGATGATTTCTGGATTGGTCAAAGCCACCCCTACCTGCTGGAATCTTGCTTTTATGGCTTCTAATTTGTCTAACATAGTCGTTTTTAGGTGAGCAAAAATAGCTATTTTAGTTGTCAATTAAAACAATCTGCTCTTATGAAATATTTAGCCTCCATTTTACTTTTTATAGCTGCCAATGCACATGCCCAAGACATTCACTTCAAATCGGTATTAGTGGACACACACAATGATGCACTTACCGCATGTATCGTGAAAAAAGTAAGCCTTGATCAGAACTTAACCGGCATCAACCACTCCGACTTAAAAAGATTCAAAGAAGGCGGACTGGATTACCAATTATTTTCTGTTTGGTGTGATGGAACTAAAGAAAATCCTTATGCCTGGGCCATGAGAGAAATGGATACTTTAGACGCAGTGGCAGCGCGCAATCCAGATAAAATAGTAGTAGCAAAAAGCTGGATGGCCATTCAAAAAGCTTTAAAAGAAAAGAAAATTGTGGCACAGTTTGGAGTAGAAGGCGGACACATGATCGAAGATCATATTGATCGTTTAGATACTTTCTATAAAAGAGGCGTTCGCTACATGACCCTTACTTGGAACAACTCTCCCAGTTGGGCAAGTTCACATATGGACGAAAAAAATCCAAACTATACAGGACCAAAAGGACTTACTGCATTTGGAAAAGAAATTATTCATCGCATGAATAAACTAGGTATTATTGTCGACATCTCTCATGTGGGTGAAGCTACTTTTTGGGACGCTATTAAAACAACTACCAAACCCGTGATTGCCTCCCATAGCAATGCTTATTCTATCTGCCCTGTTACAAGAAATTTAAAAGATGATCAAATTGTAGCGGTTGGAAAAAATGGAGGGGTCATTCATCTTAATTTTTACTCAGCGTTTGTGGACAGTACTTTTGAAAAAAAAGACAATGTGTTTAGAATGAACCACAAAAGAAATGGATTCCTTATTAAAAGCAGGCATTCAAAAAGAATATGCTCAAACCATGCTTGCAGAAAAATATGCTACAGAAAGCGAAGCCAATAAGCCCGATATTGAAATACTCATGAAACATTTTGACCATATTGTAAAATTAATCGGCGTTGACCACGTAGGCATTGGCTCTGATTTTGATGGTATTGATTCTGCACCCAAACAATTAAGAACCGTATTAGATTATCCTAAATTTACGCAAGCCCTTATTGCTAGAGGCTATTCCGATAAAGACATTGCAAAAGTATTGGGAGGAAATTTTTTACGCGTGTATCGTATTAATAACCCTAATTAAAAAATTAAGGATTGTTAATTCTACTTCGAATGATTTATTTAAAAAATTCTTTTTTAAAAGACTATTAATAACCCTAATTAAAAAATAAGGGTTATAAATACTACCTCTTATGATTTATTTAAAAAAATTCTTTTTTAAAAGACTATTAATAACCCTAATTAAAAAAATAAGGGTTATTAATACTACCTCTTATGATTTATTTAAAAAAATTCTTTTTTAAAAAACTATTAACAACCCTAATTAAAAAATAAGGGTTATAAATACTACATCTTATGATTTATTTAAAAAAATTCTTTTTTTTAAAAGACTATCAACAATCCTCAATAAATTAAAGTAAAATTTCTGAAAAAGTTAATTACAATAGTATCATTGGTTGTTTTATTTGGATGCAACAAGTCAACTACCTCAAATAATGATACAGTTGTCTCCAATCCTAGTTCAGCTTCTCCAGTTATAGCCAATCAATTGAAATTCAGTGGGAATGGATTTGTACACAATGGGCTTTACCCCAAATTATATACCTGTGATAGTTTAGGAATTTCTCCTGGATTGCAATGGTCGAATGCCCCAAGCACCACCACCAGTTATGCTATTACTATGCATACCATCCCACCCACTGGTGACAAGCACATATATCTCCTATTGTATAATATTCCTGCTACAACAAGTGCTATACCTGATAATTCAAAGTCTATTGGGCTATTTGGCATTAATACAGTGGACGGCAAAACGACTTATACCCCTCCTTGCTCTCAGGGACCTGGAGCAAAAATTTATGTGTTAACTTTATACGCTTTAAATGCACCGCCAACAATTACAGTAGCTAATACCAAGGTTACTATAGATATTTTATTAGCCGGAATGAAAAACAAGATTGTTGACAGTGCAGTTATTAGTATAAACTATACAAGGCCCTAATTATGAAAAATTTAATTTATTTATTATCTGTATGTTTCCTATTGCAGGGCACTAAATTAAATGCACACTCCGGAGGGCATTATCACAAAGGTGATGCCCTTATTTTAAACACTTGGACTTTACAATCGGGTGAAACTATTATAGGAAATTTTTCATTTACAAAGGATGACAAAATATTTCTAGAGCAAGAGGATGGCATCATTAAGTCAATTCTTTTTAATGACTTAATGATACAAGATCAGCAATTGGCAAAAATAAAAATTAATAATTTATCAAAAGTAAACTACTCGAATTTAAATGAAAGTAATTCCGTTAATAATGATCAATTTAAATTAGCGCCTTTATTTATTCTTTGCTTTTTGGTATTGATATTATACTCGCTAAAAAAAGATTTTATTAAGATTTATATATTCAATTCTAAATTAGGCTCTATCGCCATTATGTTCCTATTTATTTTTTCAATTTTTATTGCTTGCAGCAAATCTGAAACTTCTAACTCAACTAATTCAATTACTACCCCTATTGGGGTGGTGATTTCAAAAACCAATACCACATTTATTGATTCTGCGTTTGCAGCTTTTAAACCAGCACTAAGTACCAAGTGGGATGATACCTATTTTTATATTGCTTCGACCGGAATCCCAAATCATAATATGATGATTGGTATATCAAATTGGCAACAACAAGTTCCTATAACACAACCATATAATGGAACAAATAGTTGGTCTATCCCATTACAACCAGCTTATGCAACAACTCCATTAAGTACTAAAACCAACTTAATGAAAGGGGCAATTGCCATTGCCGTAAATGGGATTCCTATTTTTAATGCATTAAATAATAGAGGGGAGGATTCTTATAAAATTGGCGAATTAGATAATTGGGGTGGACATTGTGGTAGAGCTGACGATTATCATTATCATGCAGCTCCCTTGCATTTGTCAACTATTAATGGACTCAAGCCTATTGCTTTTGCAGTTGATGGTTTTCCAGTATATGGCTCAAAAGAACCTGATGGAGCAAGTATGAATGCATTGGATACTTGTCATGGTCATAATGGGACAAATGGAGCATATCATTATCATGGAACTATAGATTATCCATATGTTATTGGGGCATTAAAAGGCAAGGTCAACCTCGATCCAGCCACTGCTGCTCCAGAAAATCAAGTACTCCCGCAAGCTTTCACTAAACCCGTTCGCCCTGCTACTGCCCCATTAAATGGGGCAGTGATAACAGATTTTACTGCAGTTGGAATAAATGGCTATTTGCTTACTTATAAAATTGGGAGCAAGAATGGTTATGTGAAATATAGTTGGGATGCAAATAATAAATACACATTTATTTTAACTGATATTTCCGGCAATGCGGTTACAAATACATACCAGAGATAGCGCGAAGGTTTCCCCCACGCTTAATAGATACCACGCAGAAATTAATAACTAAGTAAACGCTGCATCATTTCATGCAACCTACTATTAGCGAGGTATTGTTTTTCTAATTCAATGTTAAATGGAATCGGCGTATCCAAGGAAGCGCAGCGCATCACAGGTGCGTCTAAATATTCAAAGCAGTGTTCTGCTATCCAAGCGCTAATTTCTCCCCCAATACCTCCTGTTAAATTGTCCTCATGCAAAATCATTACTTTGCCAGTGGTTTTAACGACTTTTTCAATGGCTTCATAATCTAATGGAGCCAGGGTTCTTAAATCTAAAATGCTTATTGCATAATTTGGATTTTCTTCTTGGTATTTTTTAGCCCACAACACCCCCATCCCATAAGTGATGATGCAAGCTTCTTCACCAGTACTTAATAAAGCAGCCTTTCCAATAGGTATTTGATAATATTCATCGGGTACTTCTGCTTCTATACTTCTGTACAAAGCCTTATGTTCAAAATATAAAATAGGATTGGGATCGGCTAGGGCCGCAATCATTAATCCTTTTGCATCAATGGGATTAGAAGGATACACCACTTTTAATCCTGGCACATGTGTAAACCAAGCTTCATTGGATTGGGAATGAAAAGGACCTGCCCCAACACCCGCTCCTGTTGGCATGCGTACTACTACATCTGCATTTTGACCCCAACGATAATGAATTTTTGCAAGGTTATTTACAATTTGATTGAATGCCACCGTAACAAAATCTGCAAATTGCATTTCCACTACCGATTTAATGCCTTCTAAACTTAATCCTAAGGCAGCACCCACAATGGCACTTTCACAAATGGGCGTATTACGAATGCGTTGTTTCCCAAATTGCTGAACAAACCCTTCAGTAATTTTAAATGCACCACCATACTCCGCAATATCTTGACCCATTAAAATTAATTCAGGATACAGCACCATCGACTGCCTCAATGCCTCACTAATAGATTCAATGAAACGTTTCTTAGCAAGTATGGGATTATTTAATTGATCAAAATAAGGAATGGTATTAGGTACCATGGGCGCAAAAACATCTGCCATCTCTTCTTCTACATCGGGCGTAAAAATAGAAGGTTCCATCGCTAATTTTAAATCCTGCTCTATACTTTGTTTTAATTCATTTCTTATATCCGCCACTTCCATCTCCGTAAACACCTGTTGGCTTACCAAATATTGCTCATAATTTTTAATAGGATCTTTTCTTGACCATTTTTCCATTAATTCTTTGGGGACATATTTAACACCACTGGCTTCTTCATGTCCACGCATTCTAAATGTAGTACACTCAATTAAATAAGGCTTCTGATTGTTGATGCAATAATCTCTAACTCCTTTGATGGTTTCATACACTTCTAAAATATTATTGCCATCAATGCGCACGCCTTCCATTCCATAACCTTTCGCACGATCTACTAAATTTTCACATTTATATTGTTCATTGGTAGGTGTGCTTAATCCATATCCATTATTTTCAATAATAAAAATAACTGGCAAACCCCAAACTGCGGCTACGTTAAGGGCTTCATGAAAATCTCCTTCGCTGGTTCCGCCTTCTCCAGAAAATGCAAGGGTTGCTTTTAATTGTCCTCTTTGTTGATAAGCGAGTGCGACGCCATCTGCAATAGCCAACTGTGGCCCCAAATGAGAAATCATTCCACAAATATGATGTGCTTTATTTCCAAAATGAAAGCTGCGTTCACGCGCTTTGCTATAACTATCTCTATCGCCTTGCCATTGTTTAAATAAATCCACTAAAGGCATTTTACGAGCAGTAAAAACACCTAAGTTTCTATGTAGGGGCATTACCCATTCCGTAGACTCCATCGCTAAAGTAGCACCCACTGAAATCGCTTCCTGCCCAATCCCACTAAACCATTTGCTAATTTTTCCTTGACGAAGTAAAAGCAACATTTTTTCTTCT
>Ga0209086_10002542_pt1 | contig 14189 bp, 9 predicted proteins | sample M_130207_XF_Meta_FD_187312 | JGI IMG/M metagenome (GOLD analysis project Ga0209086, IMG submission 187312) | Freshwater microbial communities from Lake Montjoie, Canada to study carbon cycling - M_130207_XF_MetaG (SPAdes) (version 2) | ecosystem: Environmental > Aquatic > Freshwater > Lake...
CTTTGTCCTGGGGCACGTTAAAGTCCACGCGGATGAGGGCGCGCCGGCCCTTCAATGCGACTTCTTCGATAAAAAGTTTGGCCATAAATTAAAAAGTGTGTGTTTGCCTTGCAAACAAGGCGGAAGAGGCTACCAGAGGTCGTCAGCCAGTAAAGTGAATTCAATCCTTTCTCTCAGCACCTATCTGCAGTCTCCCGTGTCCGCCGGACTCGATTCCGGGCGCAGATAGTCGTAAAAAAGACTCGCACCTCCAACGGGCTGGATTCAGGAGGGCCTGGCCATTTTACGCGCCGAGCGGTTTTTTAGGATTTGATCGGCCAGGACGCCGAACAGCACCACCGCTCCCATGACCGCGAAGTTGAGCGAACTGGGGATACCAAGCAAGTTCACCAGGTTTTGCAGGACGAGCAGCAGAGCGGTGCCGATGACGATGCCGACGACCGATCCCTCGCCGCCGCGCAGACTGCATCCGCCCAGCACGGCGGCGGCAATGCCGTAGAGCTCGTAGAAGTTGCCGTGATTGGACGGCCCCACGGAATTGGTGTAGAACGCGATCAGGATGCCGGAAACGCCCGTGAGCAGGGCGGCGATGACATAGGCGCTGGCGACGACGAGCGGGGTGTTGATGCCGGAAAAGCGGGCGGCCTGCTCATTGCGGCCCACGGCCAGCAGGTAGCGCCCATAGATCGAGCGGTGCAGCACAAACCACATCACCACAGCCAACACCAGGAGAATGACGAAGGGCATCGGCATGCCCAGAAACTTTCCGCTGGCGAGATGGCGAAGGGGTTCGATGCCTTCCGCGCCGGAAAATCCCTTGGTCCCATCACCGGCGATGAAGCGGGCGAGGCCCCGATAAATCAGCAATCCGCAGAGGGTGACGATGAACGGCTGCAATTTGCCGCGCGTGACCAGGAGGCCATGGGCCAGTCCCAGTAGCGCGGAAATCCCCAGAACCATCGCCGCGGCGAGCGGCCAGGCCCAGTGCCATTCCGTGAGAGCCATCGCCAGCAGCACGCCGGTCAGCGCGCACAGGGAACCCACTGACAAATCGATTCCGCCGGTGATGATAACCAGCCCGAGGCCGAGGCTGAACACGCCGTAAAGACCGATCAGATTGGCGGTGTTGAACAAGTTGACGGCGGACAGGAACTTGGGGTTCAAGATCGCCGTGACCGCGCACAGCAAAAACAACAGGACGGAAATACCGAGTTCTTTTTTCATGATTCAAATTCAACCGCGCAGGCGGGGGTTCAACCGCAGCGCACCGGAGCGGATCACCGGTCGGGTGATTCACGCCTCACCGCCGGCTTTGCCGCCGCGAGGCTCTTGCCCACGGCGAGGTTCATGACATTCTCCTCATTGCAATCCGGGCGTTCAAGGATGCCGGAAATCTTCCCTTCATGCATCACCGCCACACGATCGCTGACATTCAAAACCTCCTCCATGTCGCTGCTGATCATCAGAATCACGCCGCCGCGATCCGCCAGTTCGCGCATGAGCCGGTAGATTTCCGCCTTGGCCCCGACATCGATTCCGCGCGTGGGTTCGTCCAGGATCATCACTTTGGGCGCCATGGAAAGCCATTTGCCAAGGACGACTTTTTGCTGGTTGCCGCCGCTCAAGTTCACGACGAGCGCTTCGCCGCCGGGAGTTTTAATCTTCAGCGAAGCAATCTGCTCGTCCGTCACCTTGCGCTCGCGATCACGGCGAATGAGGTGGAGCGTGGAATATTTTTCAAGCGATGGCAGGGTGGTGTTCTCGCGCACCGTCATGCCGGTCACGAGGCCTTCGCCGCGCCGGTCTTCCGGCACCAGATAAATCCCGTGCCCAATGGCATCGGCCGGAGAATGGATGGCCACGCGATCTTCGCCGATGGAGACTTCCGCGCCACCCGCCGCATCCAGACCCACGATGGCTTTGACCATCTCCGAGCGCCCGGCCCCGACCAGTCCGGCAAAACCCAGGATTTCGCCGCGCGAGGCGTCGAACGCCACCGTGCTGGCCGGGTAGCGACTAGAACGGGCATTACGGACCTTGAAAAAACCGGGCGTTTTGGTCGCCGTTGAACCGGTGTAGGAACTTTTGATTTCGCGCCCGACCATGAGGTTCACGATGCGATCGTGGGTGATTTCCGAACGACTCAGCTCGCCGGCATTCTTGCCGTCCCGCAGCACCACCACCCGATCTGCGATGCGGTTGACCTCGCCCAGGCGGTGCGAAATATAAACCACGCTCACCCCCTGCTGGCGCAGCGACACGACCAGGTCCAGCAGGCAATCGGTCTCCGTCAACGTGAGGCTGGACGTCGGTTCGTCCATGATGATCATGCGGGAATGCAGCGAGAGGGCCTTGGCGATTTCAACCATCTGCTGGTGCGCAATGGAAAGCCGGTCCAGCCGGGTGCGGCTGGAAACTTCCAGACCAAGCCGCTGGAGCAATGGCGCGGTGTCGGCATGGATTTTCCGGTTATCAATCAGGCCGAAGGCGTTTTTGGGTTCGCGCCCGAGAAAGACATTCGCCGCCACGTCCAGGTTGTCCAGCACGTTGAGTTCCTGATGGATGAACGCCACACCAAACTTCATCGCGTCCGTGACGTTGTGGATCTTGACCGGCTGACCCTCGAGCAAGAGTTCGCCGCCGTCCGGCTGATACACTCCGCCGAGAATTTTCATGAGCGTGGACTTGCCCGCTCCATTCTCCCCGCAAAGAGCGAGCACCTCGCCCCGGCCGACATCCAGACTGACGTTGTCCAGGGCGATGACGCCGGGGAATCGTTTGGAGATTCCCCGCATGGAAAGAAGCGGTGCCGTGCTCATGATCTCAAAATTATTTGACCGCGAAACACTTCAAGCCGGCGCGGGTCAAACGGTTCGCGGGGCTCAGGTGTTTCGCGGTCGCAATGCCTTACTTGCCCAGAATCGCAGCAAGGTCCGTCTGGAAGGCTGCGATGTCGTTCTGCTTGAGGCTGCGCGTGGGCACGATCTGCTTGCCGCCCGCGAGCGCGTCTTTATCGCCGCCGAGATATTTGGCCATCTTGGTGATGGATTGTTTGCCGAACTGAAATGGCTGCTGCACGACCGTGCCGTAAATATCGCCGCTGGCGACGCCGTCCAGCGTCTCGGCGTTTTCGTCGAAGCAGACGATCTTGACCTTGCCCGCCAGGCCGGCGCTGCGGACGGCATTCAAGATGGCCGGCCCGTTGTAACTGTAGAGGCCGACCAGCATGGAGACATCAGGGTATTTCACCAGCGTGTCCTCGGCATTTTTCTGGGCGCGCACCGTGTCCGTGTCATCCGTGCGGAGATCCAGAATCTCGACCTTCGATCCCTCGAGCTCTTTTTTGATGCCGCCAAAACGGTCCTTGGAATTCTGGGCATCGGCAAAACCCACAAACACCATGATCTTGCCTCCGTTCGGCAACGCCTCCTTGATCAGCTTGCCGGCTTCCTGGCCCGCCGCGAAGTTGTCCGTGCCAATGTAACAGACGCGCTTGCTGTCCGCCGCATCGCTGTCGCAGCAGACCAGCAGCGTCTGGGCGGCAATCTTGTTCAGGAAATCGACCTGGTTCTTCGGGTCAATCGGACTCACCGCAATGCCGTCCACGCCCTTGGCCACCAGATCATCCAGAATCTGCTGCTGCTCGGCAGCGCTGCCGGTGGAGGGGATGCGGAAATCGACCTCGACGTTGCCGAGCTCCTTCTGGGCCGAGTCACATCCGCTGCGGGCAATGGTCCAGAATGTCGCCGCGTTGTTGGAGACGAACGCGAGCTTGAGTTTTTTGCCGGCGGCGGCGCCGCCCGCGCCCGACGGAGGCGCTTCCGTTTTGCCGCAGCCGGAAAGGAGCGCTCCCAGGCTCAGCGCCAGGAGAAGTGAGGGGATGTTTTTAAGGATCATAATGAGTGGGTTGGGAGGTTGCTTTTCCAAGTTATTCGGCTCGAAATTTGTAAATGATGGTGTTGCTGTAAATGTCGCCCGGCTTCAGCTCAGTCGAGGGAAACGCGGGATGATTGGGGGAATCGGGATAATGCTGGGGCTCGAAACAAAACCCATTGCGATGCTGATACGCCCACCCGCCCTTGCCCACCAGGGTCCCGTCGAGAAAATTGCCCGTGTAAAACTGCGTCGCAGGCTCCGTGGTCCAGACCTCCATCGTCCGTCCCGTCAGCGGCTCATGGACCTTGGCCGCCAGCGAGAGCTCGCTGCCCTGCTTGTTCAACACCCAGTTGTGGTCGTAGCCCTGGCCGAGCACAATCTGCTCGTCCTGGGTCTGCCCGATCCGCGCGCCAATGGCGCTGGGCGTCGTGAAGTCAAACGGCGTTCCCGCCACCGGCCGCAGCTCCCCGGTCGGAATCAATCCGCTGTCCACCGGCGTGAACCGGTCCGCAGGAATGGTGACGATGTGGCCCAGCACATCGCCGCTGCCGCGCAGGTTGAAATACGAGTGGTGCGTCAGGTTGACAACCGTTTTCCGGTCGGTGGTCGCGGTGAACTCCACCTTCAGGGCGTTGTCCTCTGTGACGCTGTAGACCGCCGTCACCAGCAGGTTGCCCGGATACCCCTCCTCGCCGTTCCGGCTCACATAGGTCAGGATCAGCGACGGACCCTTCGCGGTCGGCAAGGGCCGGGCTGTCCACACCACCTTGTCAAAGCCCTTCAAGCCGCCGTGCAGCGCGTTCACTCCGTTGTTGGTGGCCAGCGTGTAGGTCACGCCGTCGAGCTCAAACTGGCCTTTGGCGATGCGGTTGCCGTAGCGGCCGATGAGGGCGCCGAAATAAGGCGTGCTTTTCAAGTAAGCGTCCAAAGTGTCGTAGCCCAGGACGACGTCGTCCAATTTGCCGTGCCTGTCCGGCACCTTGAGCGAGGTGACGATGCCGCCGTAGGTCATGATCTGCGCCTCCATGCCGTGACGGTTGCGCAGGGTGTAAAGTTCGACCGGCGTGCCGTCGGGCAGCTGGCCGAAACGCGAGTGGGTGAGGGTGCCCTGAGGATTCTGTGACATAAAAGCGCAACCGGTGAAGCACGCCGCGCTGACACTGATCAATGCAACGGTGAGGAGGAAACTGGATTTTTTCATTTTGCTGGAAAAGGGATGTTCTTATTGCTGCCCATAGTACGCACCGGGGCCGTGTTTGCGAAGAAAATGTTTATCCAAAAGAACCGGCTGCATCGGCCGGAGCCGGGGATTGATCTTCAGCGTCTCGCCGGCGAGCTGCGCGATGAATTCCAGCACGCCCGCATTATGGACCGCATCGGCCACATCCCTGCCCCAGGTGAAGGGGCCGTGGCTGGCCACCAGCACCGCCGGATGCTGCATCGGATCAAACTTAAGTTTCCGAAATGTCTCCACAATCACTTCACCGGTGTTGGCCTCGTAATCTTTTTTAATCTCCGCCGGCTTCAGCAGCCGGGTGCAGGGCACATCGCCATACCAGTAATCCGCCTGTGTCGTGCCGTAGCTCGGCAGACCCCGCTGCGCCTGCGCCCACGCCGTCGCGTGCAGGCTGTGCGTGTGCACCACGCCGCCCACCTTCGGGAAGGCACGGTACAAAACCCGATGGGTGTCCGTGTCCGAACTCGGCTTAAGCTTGCCGTCCACAACCCGCCCCGTCGCGAGCGACACCACAGCCATGTGCCCGGGCTTCATCCCGTCGTAGGGGACGCCGCTGGGCTTGATCACCAGAAGGCCCCGCTCGCGGTCGATGCCGCTGGCATTGCCCCACGTTTCAATCACCAGCCCCTTGCGGACCAGATCCAGATTGGCCCGACAGACCTCCGCTTTTAATTTTTCCAGCATAAATTTATTTCCGGACACGGCTGCGAATAGCGATCAGCCGTTTCATCACCCCATGCAGATTTCCGCCGCCCGCAGCCGTGCCGAACGCATCGTGCAACTGTTTATAAAGCGCATAGAGCTCCCGGTAAGTCGCGTGCGCCCTGGCGTTGGGCTTGAACACCTTTGGCTTGAGCCCAGTCATCCGCCGCTGGGCTGTGGCATAATCCTTGTGCGCCCCGGCCACCACCGCCGCCGCGATCGCCGCCCCCAGCGCACAGGTCTGCGCCGAACGCGAGACCTTCATCGGACGCCCCGTCACATCCGCGTAAATCTGCATGACCAGCGGGCTTTTTTCAGCAATGCCGCCGCAGTTCACCACCGAGGAGATTTTCACGCCGTATTCCTCAAATCGATTGATGATGGTCAGCGCGCCGAACGCCGTCGCCTCGATCAGCGCCCGGTAAATTTCCGCGGGGGTGGTGTACAGCGTCTGGCCGATGAGCAATCCGGTGAGCTGCTGATCCACCAGCACGGTGCGGTTGCCGTTGTTCCAATCCAGCGCCAGCAGCCCGCTCTCGCCGGGCTGCAGCTTCAATGCGCCCGCCGTCAGCGCCTCGTGCGACCCGGCTTTCACGCCCCCGGGCTGCAGATAATTCACGAGCCAGTTGAACAGATCGCCCACCGCGGATTGACCCGCCTCAAGACCGAAGTAGCCCGGCAGCACGCTGCCATCCACGATGCCGCAGACGCCCGGCACATCGGCCAGTTTCTGGTGATTCGCCCGCACCGCGATGTCGCAGGTGCTGGTGCCGATGATTTTCACCAGCGTTCCCGGCGCCACTCCGGAACCGACCGCGCCCAGATGCGCGTCGAAGGCCCCAACCGCCACGGGGATTCCCTCCGGCAACCCCGTTTTCCGGGCCCACTCCGCCGTCAGCCCGCCCACCGCCCGGTCGATGGAATGAACGCGAGGGGTGAGCCGCTGGCGCAGCGGTGCGAGCTTCGGATTCAATTTGGAAAGGAAGGCGGCGTCGGGATAGCCTCCCCACCGGGCGTTCCACATGGCCTTGTGACCGGCGGCGCAGACCCCTGCGATAAAAACCTCCGGATGCTGCGTGCCCGTGAGCGCTGCGGGGACGAAGTCGGAAAGCTCCACCCAGGAATGGGCGGCATCAAACACGTCCGGTGCCGTGCGCAGGCATTTGAGCACTTTGCTCCAGAACCATTCGCTTGAATAGGTGCCGCCGCACTTGGCGAGATACTGCGGCCGCATCTTTTTGGCGAGCGCCGTGATCTCGGCGGCCTCGGCGATACCGGTGTGATCTTTCCAGAGCCAGGCCAGCGCCGCCGGATGCGTCGCGAATTTTTTCTGGAACGCCAGCGGCCGGCCCTCCGCATCCACCGGCAGCGGCGTGCTGCCGGTCGTGTCCACGCCGATGCCGATGACGTGGCTGGCGTTAAATCCTTTCACGGTTTTCCTGGCCATGGCGAGCGCCTGCCGGAGGGTGATCTCCGCGCCCTTCAGATAATCGGCGGGATGCTGCCGGGCCAGGTTGGGGTCGCGGGCGAGGACGACTCCCTGCGTGCCATGGGAGTAAGTCCAGACGGCGGCGGCCACCTCCGCGCCATTGGCGACATTGACAATGAGGGCGCGAACCGAATTCGTGCCGTAGTCCAGACCGATGGTGTATTGGGTTGCCATAAATTTTCAGGGTGTCGGACACTTCAGCCACACCGCCATGGGCGCATTGCCCCGATTATTCCATGAATAATAAGGAATGGCAGTAAAATTGGCCTTCGCCGTCTGGCCGGAGGCCGTCTGAGATTCGGCGCCGATGATGCCCAAGACCGTCATGCCCCCGAGCAGGTCCGGGCGGGCCAGAGCCTTGATTTTGGCCGTATCCGGCAGCCGGGCGGAAAAAATATTAGTATTGTCCACACCCTCGAGGCAATACACCAGCGGTCCGCGCTCGAGGGCCACCCGATCGCGCACAGCCGCAACCTGCACCGCGGCACGCACGCGACGGACCGGCATGGGCAGATCCATCTCCACTACATCCCCTGCCTTCCAGGCCCGCGTGAGGGGCAGAAAACCCTGCCGGAGATCCGCAGACACTTTTTTCCCGTTCACACGGACGCTCCAGCCAGCCGGCCGGGCATCGCTGTAAGTGTAAAGGTCGCTCGGCACGGGTCGCCCCTGCTCCCATCCGGGAATGCGCAGACAGAGGGTGAAATTTCCGGGATAATCTGGGAACACACTCAACTTGATGTTTCCGTTCCAGGGATAATCCGTGGATTGCCGGAGCCGGACCTTGTTTCCGGCCACCACTGCCTCGCCTTCGCTCTGCGCGTAAAGGTTCACGAACAGATGATCGCCCTCCACGGCATAGAAATATCCGCCCAGCGAGGCCAGCAGGCGCAGCGCATTGGGCGGGCAGCAGGCGCAGCCGAACCACGGCGCACGGCCGGCAATCCCGTGGTTGTTCCGCTCCACCCCATCGTATTCCAGCGGGTTGGGATAAAAGAAACGATCGCCCGACCGCGAGACCCCGCTGTTGAAGCCGTTGTACAGCGTGCGCTCAAAAGCATCCATGTATTTAGCATCCCCGGACAGGAGGAACATGCGCTGGTTCCAGAAGAGAAACGCCACCGCCGCACAGGTCTCGTTGTAACCATCGTTGGGCAGCTCATAATCCCGGCCGTAAGCCTCGCCGCTGGCCAAGGCGCCGCAGCCGCCCGTCAAATACCATTTTTTGGCGACGACGTTATCCCAGATTTTTCCGATGGCCGCGAGGTAGTGGGTTTCACCGGTGAGGGCGGCCACGTCCGCCATGCCGGCATACATGTAGTTGGCCCGGACGGCATGGCCGACCGCCTCCGCCTGATCCACGACCCGGAGATGCCGCTGGTTGTAAGGGCTGCCGCCCGGTCCGCGCACATCCAGGAAAAATTGGGCGAGTCGGATCCACTGGGGATCGCCGGTGACGCGATACAGTTTTGCCAGCCCCATTTCCACCACCTGATGTCCGGGGGCGATGCGCCGCTGCTGGTCGCCGAAATCCCGCTCCAGCAGCCGGGCGCTTTTGAGGCAGACCTCCAGCAGGTTGGTCTCGCCGGTGGCGAGATAATACGCCGTCCCGGCCTCATACAGATGCCCCAGATTATAGAGCTCATGACTCAGTTCCGGATCCTTGACCCAGCGCTCCTGACCCACCCATGGGTGGACCGGCGAATCGGGATGCATCGTCCGGAAGGTGTAGAGATACCCGTCCGGTTCCTGCGCCGCGGCAATCCGGGAAATGAACCCATCCATTTTTTTCTGAAGCGCCGGATCCGGGAACAAACTCAGACTGTAGGCAGCCCCTTCAATGGTCTTGTAAACATCCGAGTCGTCGAAGGGGAAAATTGTCACCGGTTTATTCTGGAAGCGGGTCTCCCCCGCCGCCCGCCGGATCAGGGTGTCGGCCGCCAGATCGAAATTATCCAGCCGCCGGGAATCTTCACACTGCTGAATCGCAAACGGAAGGGTGACAAGGCGATTGGTCTCCTGCCGCGCATGCCAGTAGCCGCCGGAAATCTTGACTGCCGTGAATGGCACCGGCTGAATCGGATAATCCGCCGCCCGCCCGGCAACCGCGCCGGCCAGCAGAATCGCAAAAAAAAACAGACCTCGGTTGAATCGATTGTCACTTGTCACTTGTCACTTGTCACTTGGTCTTCAGCCGCAGCACGGTGAACGAATTTCCCGGAAAGGACCGCCGCAGGGTCGCACCTGTGAATCTGATCGGTTCGGTCTTGGGCGAAACCTTCATCGGCTCCTGCAGCGAGTTCTCGTCCGCCCCGCTGGCCGAGGTCAGCACCCTGGCCGTCCCCTGCCCCGTCAGATGGATCGCCCCGGACAAATCCACCTCCGTTTCGAGCGGCTCCGCGCTGGCGTTGACGACTTTGACAATCAGGTCGCCTGATTTCCGGTCGGTGGCAGCGACGCCATAGAGGCTGGCGATCTTCCCGCCGCCCCCGTAATTCACGTCGTGAACCAACCCGCCATCGAGATAACACTTCACGTTCCTGCCGCGGACGACCACCCGGAGATCATACCAGCGGCCGGTCTCAATGTGGCCCGGCTTCGAATCCATCGTGCCGTCCGCCTCAATGCCGTCCGCCGTGTTGCCCCAGCCGCCGAGGTTCCACCAGGTGCGGTCCTCGTTGCCGCCAATCCGGAACAACACCAGAAAACCTTCCGCACCCGAGAGTTTCCGGGCCTTGAGCGTGAGGGTGTAATCCGTCCAATCCCGTTTGCCGGCCAGCGCCCGCAGAAATTCCTTCTCCGCCGATTGCCTCAGCGCACCGTCCTGCACCTTCCAGTCCGCACCCGCGCCGAGCAACCTCCAGCCCTTCGCGCCGTTGCTGAAATCGGATTCGAACAGGACGCCGCCATCCGGCGCGGTCACCCGGATGTCCTTGAACTCGGCGGCCGTATTCCAGGTCCCCACGCCGATCATCCCGCCCTGCACAGCACCCTGCGTCAGCGGCGATTCCACCGTCGTCGGCAGCGAGACATCGCCCCGGTTTTCGGCGAACATCTTTTGAACATGGTAGCTCGGCAGGCCATACCAGCGGGCGCTATCGAAGTTGATGAGGTCGGGATTCCACGCGCGATGATTCAGGTTCACCAGCAGCGGCGCGTAGCTGGCCATGACGACGTGGTCGGAATTGCGCTCCAGCCCGGTCATGAATGCCGCCTCCCCGATCGCGCCCCGCAGATTGCCCAGGCCGCAGTTTTTGGTGACCGCGTATTCCCCGACGAAGATCTTCGGACCGGTGCGGTCGTAGGTGTCAAAATGCGTGGCATGGCGCATGAACCATTCAGGCGTGTCGTAGAAATGTTCATCCACGATATCCGCCCGGGGCGCGCTGGGATATCCCCCCTGCCAGTGATTGGCGATGAATTGAATTTCGGGATACCGGGCATGGATAGCCTCCACAAACAGCGGCCAGCGTTCGCGATAGGCCGCCCCGCCGTTTTCGTTGCCGACTTCGAGGTACTTCAGGCGGAACGGAGCGGGATGCCCGGCCCGGGCCCGCATGCCGCCCCAGAGCGAATTCGTGGGGCCGTTCGCATATTCAATCGCATCCAGCGCGTCCTGGACCCATTCGTTCATGCGCGCCATCGGAACAACTTCCCTGTGGGACATCCCGACGTTGACGCAGAACAACGGCTCCGACCCGAGGTCTTCCGCAAGCTGGAGATATTCATGATACCCCAGACCGTGGGTGGCGTCGTACTTCCAGATGTTCCAAAGCGGCTCGCGAACGTCAATCGCACCAACCGTTTTCTTCCAGCGATACATGTGCTCCAGATCTTCCCCCTCCACCCAGCATCCGCCGGGAAAGCGCAAAAAACCGGGCTGCAAGGCGGCCACCGATTCGGCGAGGTCCGGGCGGAGGCCGTGATCGTTCCATGTTTTTCGGGGCATCAGCGAGATCATGTCGAGAAACAACACGCCCTTACCCTCGCCGGAGATTTCCAACTTTGCCTTTGGGTCGCTGCCAGACGCGGTCAGCACCAGCGTCTGATAGTTCCAGTCCTTGCCGGGACTGGACAGAGTGCCGCTGGCCAGCACCGGACCGGCGCCGCTCAAGAGGGTGGCCGTCAGCTTGCCGTCATACTTCTCACCGCGCAGGGCCAGCTTCAAGATGTAGCTGTCGCCGGCCACAAGGTTCATACCCCAATAGCCGTCATTCTGCAGGGTGAACGCCCCCTCCGCCTTCACGCGCAGCGATTTCCGGTTGAAGGCATTCAGCGGCGGGACCGGCGGCTTGGCCCGCCCATCGCCGGTGACGATCGACACCTCGCTTCTGCCGGGGCCGGCACTGGAAAATCTCCAGTCATCGAGCTGGCTGGCACCCTCAAAGGACCGGTTGCGGACCAACTCCGGATAAAGGCCGCCATCCGCGGAGAGATTGATGTCCTCAAAGAAAACGCCCCACAACATCGGGGAAATCGCGTGGCCAGGATGCGCCACATCGACGGTTATTTTGGGGGACTGGGCATGAGCCACCATCGTCACCGCACACCCCACCGCCATGAAATATTTTTTAAGGCTCATGTTGACGATTTACCAGCGGGTCAGATCGGGTCGTGGATCAGGACGCCCAGCCGCCTTTCAATCCGTAGGCGGCATCGTTCCAGGCCAGCTCCTGCTTGAAGCGGCGCAACTGGGTGTCCGCATCGATCACCACCACCTCGAGCCCGGCGATCGCCCCGAAATCTTCCATCATCTCGGTGGTGACGGCCTGACTGAATCCCGTGTGATGCGCCCCGCCCGCATAAATCCAGGCGGCGCAGGCATCCTCGAAATTCGGCCGGCATTTCCACACCGCCTGCGCCACCGGCAAACGGGGCATGGACTGTTCCGGCGTCACCACGTCCACCTCGCTGATGAGCAGGCGGAAGCGGTTGCCGAAATCCATCAGCGAGGCGTTCAACGCCGGGCCGGCAGGCGTGTTGAAAACCAGCCGTGCGGGGTCGGCCTTGCCGCCGATGCCCAGCGGATGGACCTGGAGAGAAACCCGGCCGTCGGCGATGCTCGGGCAGATTTCCAGCATGTGCGACCCGAGAACCAGCGGGTTGCCGGACTGCATGTGATAGGTGTAGTCCTCCATGAACGAAGTGCCGCCCGGGAGACCGCTGGCCATGACTTTCATGGCCCGAACCAAAGCCGAAGTTTTCCAGTCCCCTTCACCGCCAAAGCCAAACCCAGCCGCCATCATGCGCTGCGACCCAACCCCCGGCAGTTGCGCCAGTCCGTGCAGATCCTCAAACGTGTCGGTGTACCCCTTGAAACCGCCCGTCGTCAGGAATTGATGAATCCCCAATTCGATGCGCGCGGCGTCGCGGACCGACTTGTGACGCTTGCCGCCTTTCTTCAAGTCGCCCGTCATCTCATAGGCGTCGGCGTAGGTCTTGCAAAGCGCATCCACTTCCTTCTCAGTGACTGCATTCACGACTTTTACCAGGTCGCCGACGCCGTGGGTGTTCACGGAGAAACCAAACTTCATCTGCGCCGAGACCTTGTCCCCCTCCGTCACCGCCACTTCGCGCATGTTGTCGCCAAAGCGGACAAATCTCGCACCCTGCCAGTCGGCCCAGGCAGCGGCAGCCCTCGCCCAAGCGCCGATTTTTTTCTGGGTGGACACTTCCTGCCAGAAACCAACCACCACTTTGCGGGCAATGCGCATCCGGCTCATGATAAAACCATGCTCGCGATCGCCATGCGCCGCCTGGTTCATGTTCATGAAATCCATGTCAATGGTGGCCCAGGGCAAGTCGCGGTTGTATTGCGTGTGCAGATGGCAGATCGGCTTGCGCAATTGCTTCAGGCCATTGATCCACATCTTCGAGGGCGAAAACGTGTGGCACCACGTCACCAGCCCGATGCACCGGGGCGCATTGTTGGCCGCCATGCAAAGCGCGGTGATGGCGTCGGGCGAGACCATCACAGGCTTGAACACCACTTTGACGGGAATCGCGTCGGCCGCATTGAGCGTCTTGGCGATTTCCTGGGAATGGCGGGCGACGGCTTTGAGGGTTTCCGGGCCGTAGAGATGCTGGCTGCCGGTGACAAACCAGACTTCAAACTGCTTCAGGTGGATGCTCATATTATTTAGAAGGGCCCGATCAGATGAATTCGTTGATGAGGTTTTCAAGGAACTCCTGACGGCCGCTGGCATTGGCAGCCGCGTCGCCTTTCTTCAGGCTGTACGCCTCCAGTTCTTTGAAGGTCGCTTTCCCCGACTCAATCCGCGCCCCAATGCCCGAGTCCCAGGAGGCATACCGCTGCCGGACAAATTCGTCCAGCCGCCCGTCCTTGCGGATCGCCGCGGCAATCTTCAGCCCGCGCGCAAAGGCATCCATGCCGCCGATGTGGGCGTGGAACAGGTCGGCCGGCTCGAAACTTTCGCGCCGGACCTTGGCGTCAAAATTCACGCCTCCCGTCGAAAGGCCGCCATACTTCAGGATGGCCAGCATGGAATAGGTGGTCAGATAAATATTGGTCGGGAACTGATCCGTGTCCCAGCCCAGCAGCTCGTCGCCCGTGTTGGCGTCCATCGACCCGAGAGCGCCCGCCGCACCGGCGACTTCGAGTTCGTGCTGCATGGTGTGCCCTGCCAGGGTGGCATGGTTAGTCTCGATGTTGAGCTTGAAATGCGGGAGCAGTCCGTACTGGCGCAGGAAATTCAGGCACGCGGCGGCATCGGAATCATATTGATGCTTGGTCGGCTCCTTCGGCTTGGGCTCAATGTAGAACTGCCCCTTGAACCCGATCTGCTTCTTGTAGGCCACGGCCAGATGGAGCAGCTGGGCCAAGTGCTCCTGCTCGCGCTGCATGTCCGTGTTGAGTAGGGTCAT
>Ga0209086_10002548_pt1 | contig 14166 bp, 1 predicted proteins | sample M_130207_XF_Meta_FD_187312 | JGI IMG/M metagenome (GOLD analysis project Ga0209086, IMG submission 187312) | Freshwater microbial communities from Lake Montjoie, Canada to study carbon cycling - M_130207_XF_MetaG (SPAdes) (version 2) | ecosystem: Environmental > Aquatic > Freshwater > Lake...
TGTCATTGTAAGTGGCTTTGGCGGTACCGGGTTGGGTGGTTTTATTTCCGCTAAAGGGTTTGTCAATGCGGTGACTATTACCAACGGTGGCACCGGTTATACTTTGATTCCTTCTATTACTTTAACCTCTACTTCTGGTACAGGAGCGAATGCTACTGCAGTTTTGGCACAGGAATCTAATTCGGTAACCGTTAATAATGGTGGCGCACTTAACTTAATCGGAAACATTAATACCAGAGGTAATTTTACTCAATCAGGTACAGGCATAGTGAATATTGGGAATACTGCGGTAAATCCAGTTCCTGACATCAGTTTGAATACCGCGGGTGGTGATGTCTTCTTTAATACTTTTGCCAATGTCCAAGCCAATTTCACAGTTAACTCTTCCATTAATGGTGCTACTTCCGGCGCAATAACTTTTAATAATACCGTAGATTCGTTGACGAACAAAAATTTGACCATTATTGCTGGTGTTTCAGGCCAGGGTTTGCAAAGTGGTAATGTTCTCCTTAAGGGCACTCTTGGTATCAGTCGCATGGGTGATATCCAAGTAAACAACCCTAATAATTTCGGAATAATTGGAAATGTGATAGCTAAAACATTGATTGTGAATGGGGCAAATGGCTCTGTTACTTTTTCTGGTAATTTAAACTCCGCTGGGTCTGTAAGTCTTCAAACAATCAATACTTCTGGATTGATAATACTACAAAACAGCATTACTTCAGGTGGAAATGTTGTCATTCAAAATGCAGGTTCGCTTATTACTTCCAATAATGCTGATTTTGTAATCACAGGAAGTTTTAGTCAAACTGGATCAGGCTCTTCCTTTATTTCAGGAAATATTACTACCACTTTAGGTGGAATTAATTTTCTTGGACCGGTTTCTTTCTCTGGGAAGCCTTTGTTTAGCGCTAGAAATAATACTAATACCAACCCTGTTACTAAGGCTGATATCATTTTCCAAAATGATGTCAATGGCTTGGGCGGCATTTCTCTTGAGGCAACGGGTAGGGTTCTCTTTCTCGGTAATATCGGCCTTTTAAATCCCCTTTCTACCATTGAAATTGTCAATGCTGGATTTACTAATTCCCTTGATTTGATTGCTGTTCAGTTTAATAGTTCATCAGGGCAAAGAATTAATAGTAGCAACATTCTTATCACCAATGCCAACGGCAGGGTGGTTTTCAATGGTGTTACTAATATTTCGAACACCATAACTACTACTTCTAATATTTATGACATTGTTTTTAACGGTATTACTACCGTTGGCACGAATGCTAACTTTTTTAATGGTGGCAAAGTAACTCTAGCGAGTACCACCAACTTTAATGGTTCTGCCTTCTTTAGTAACGCTGGAACCCTTGATGCCAGTGGCACCATAATTGTTAATGGTTCCTTGAATGTACAGAGACCGTTGAATATATCCAACTCCCTGCAATTATTTTTAACTAGTCCTAATAATACTTTTGGCTCAACAGTTACAGGTGGAATTTCTCAAGTTACCCTTAATAATGGTGGAACCCTTGTTCTTTCGGGTAATTCTCCACTATTTACAGGTAATTTTGTTGTGAATAGTAGTGTGGTAAATTCCGTCCTTGTTCCTTCAGTATTACAGGTTAGCGCTGATTACAGCAAAGCTTCCGTGACTTTAAACGGTGGCACACTTACTGGTGCTGGTAAAGTTTTAAATGTTAATAATTCCACAGGTGGTACCATCAACCCCGGCGTTCCGTTAGGAAAATTAACCGTAGATAATCAACTTAACCTTGCTTCCACTAACACTTACCTTACCACCATTAATGGTTCTTCTCAGGGAACTTATGGCCAAACTAAAATCAAAGGGTTTGTAAACCTTAACAATGCAAACTTAGCCTTTGTTCTTAATGCTAATTTGCAAGTTGGAAATCAACTTACCCTTCTAGATATTGGTACGGGCGCGCTTGGGAATTTTATCTTTAATGGTGCACCTCTACTTCAAGGTGGCAGTTTTTCTCTTACCGCTAATGGTTTTACCACTGCTTTCAGCATTAATTACCGCGGTGGCGATGGTAATGATGTTGTTCTTACCGTCACCGCTGTCAGTCCTTATACCGCTCCTCCTGGAACCCTACTTCCCACTCAAGCCATTGGTGTTGATTACGGTGGTAGCTCGGTTGTTCAAATTAATTACAACAATGGAACAAATCTTTGCTTCTTTGCTTACAGTGCAGCCTATACAGGGGGGGTACGGGTTGCCTTGGGCGATATTAATGGCGACGGTATTGATGAATTGATCACAGGCACTGGCATTGGTGGCGCACCTCATGTCAAGGTTTTTAATCTTCAGGGTGGTCAGCCAGTTGAAATTGCTAGTTTCTTTGCTTTCGAACCAAACTTCATGGGTGGGGTTTATATTTCTACTGGCGATATCAATAATGATAACCTGGCAGATATAATTGTTGGCGCAGGCCCAGGCGGCGGCCCTAGGGTTAAGGTATTTGCTGGAAATTCTAGTTATTTCATTAATGCTGTTACCCCTTTGATGGATTTCTTTGCTTATAATCCAAGTTTCTCGGGTGGCATTACTGTTGCAGCAGGGAATAGAGACCTAAATCCAGGTGATGAAGTGATTACTGGCGCTGGGGCGGGCGGGGGCCCTAATATAAGATCCTTCAACCAATTTGGCCAAATGATTGACAATTTTTTTGCCTTTGCCCCAAATATTAACACCGGTATTTTTGTTGCTGCGGGTTATGTGGATTCTGATGCTACTGCGGATATTATTGCAGGAACCGGATTTGGTACGCCTACCCAGGTTGCAGCTTTCTTCTCTACTGGGGCTAGGCCAACCGCAATTCCTTTTGTACCTGGTTTTATTGGAGGCGCAAGGGTTGGTATTGCCTTAAATTCACTTGGACAAGAAGTTTTTGCAGCAGCAGCAGGCCCTGGTGGTGGCCCTCAGGTTAACATCTTTAATAACTCCTTGGCTACGGTTGATTCTTTCATTGCTATTAATTCCCTGTTTGGTGGCGGACTATATCTCAACACCACACTTTAATCTAATTCAATTATTTTTAAAAAAGACTCCGATATGCTTTAGGCTTATCGGGGTCTTTTCTTTTTTTTCTTGCTTGCCGACTTTGGCAATGGCGAAAGCGGTTTTATCTTTATTGGATGCATGGGAACAATATTTTAAATTCACCGTTCTTAATTAGCACTTCCTTTGCTCTAAGGCCTTTTAGGGTTTACATACATAGTGAGTACCTTTCTGTATGAAACATAAAGTTAGCACCTCTTGGCTGGGGGTGAAACTAAACGGGTACAAGGAAACACCTTTCAAGGCTTGAAAGGATTAAAGGAGATGGCTATGTTTAATTCTTGTTTTGGTTTAAACCTCAATAGTTGGAACAAATCCAAGGCAAAGAATAAAAATAATTATGCTTCCCTGGCGTTGGTTTCCCTTGAGCAAAGGGTTAATCCAGCTCCCATGGTTACGCCCAGTACCGCCAGCTTGACAAATAGTTCCCCTACTTTAATAATTAACGGAAGTGGTTTTGACACTATTGCTGCTAATAATATTGTCACGCTAAGTAGCGGTTCAGGTACGGTTATATCTTCCACTTCCACTCAGCTAACGGTATCGTTTTCTGTTCAACCTTCTGCAGGGCAACTTTTTGCTGTTGTAACAAATTCGAGTGGTTCAAGTGCTCCTCCGGTTCAAGTTGCTAGTGTTTTAGGCACTGTTTCTGTAAGCTTTAATACCGCTACAGGTGTTTTGTTATTACAATCAAACGCCAATCTTAATGAAAATGCTTCATTCCAATCTTTTCAGTCTACTGGTACTCTTGCTCAACAAAAAATCTTGAATTTTACTGCTTCTCCTGGTTTTTCAACCACTTTTACAAGCGTTACTCCTAATATTTTTGTTGATGTTTTTACTGATGGTAGTGGCACTGTTCAAGTGGATACCAGAAATCTTGCTGGTTTCAGTAAAATGATTTTTTCAGGTTCACAGGGAAATGATACTTTTATTCTTGGTAGCATGAATGGTAATGTTTTGGGTGATAATTCTTCTCCTGATTTTGGAATTGAAATTACTACTTCTTCCACCCAGGGGGGGGCTTCTTTTGGTATCGATTCTCTTCAAGTTGATGGTGCTATTGTCCTTAAAGGTGCTGGGATATTTACTAATGATTCTGTTAGTTCTATCATCCCAAACCTTAATCTTGAAATCCTTAATTTTGGCACTTCAGGTTCAATTTCTTCTTTAGGAACGGGTTCGGTTCGCTTGGTTGCTGATGGTTTTCAATCCAGCAATATTCTTATGAGCCAAGGTTCTTTTATTGATATTGGCGCGGGTTCTGTTTATTTAGAAGCTGGAAATACTGGGAATCTCTTTCTCAATGGTAATGCCATTTCTACCGAGGGTGGTGCTGTTCAACTTGCTTCTAATGTCATTCTGCAATCTTCCACTGCAATCAATACCGGCCTTGGCGATGTTACTTCTGGTATAACTTTTTCAAAGACCACCGCAGGCATCACTTACTTAAAGACCATCCAGGGAGTTAGTTCTTTTGGCCAAAATCTTACTCTTGATACTACCGGTAGTATCTCTATTGGCGATGTAGGAAATATTAACCTATCTCTTGGCTCTATTAATGTTGGCACCTTCAGTTCTAACGCTTACCCTTTAGCTTTAACTATGTCTAATGTCTTTGCAAAATCGATCACATCTACTACTCAGGGCGCTTTCCTGAGCACTGGTATTATTAATCTTAATTACATTGATGGTTTGAACATCACTACGACTTCTACTTCCCTTGGAACTGTTACCCTTGGGCCCAGTACTGCAGTTGCTTCTACGGTAATCACCCTAAATAATGGCTCTGTTATAATTAAGAATGCGGGCCCCCTTCAAATTTATGGTGGTTTGTCTTTAGATGGAAGTTTTACTCAATCTGGTTCTGGTCTGGTAACTTTGGGTACTAATGCGGGTGCTTCTGGTGGAGTTGTTCCTCAATTTCAAATGACCACTTCTTCTGATTCTATTTCTTTTACATCTGCTATTACACTTAATCAAGGCGCTTTTATATCCACTAATGTTTCGGGTGCATTAGGCCAAGGTGCAAATATTACTTTTTCTTCTTCTTTGGATGGCCTTTATCCCGTCACCTTCGTAGCTGGAATTGGTAATATGTCCTTGGTTGGAAAAGTCGGGTCTACTACCCCTGTTGGATCTATTTTGGTCAATAACGTCAATATGTTTACTGCTTCAAATAGTATTGTTGCTAATTCCCTTACTATTTCGCAAGCAAGTAACCAAGTAATCTTTAATGGGTCACAAAGTTATAACCAAAGTGCGGGCCTTAACATCATCACTTCAGGCACTTTTAGTAATATTACCTTTAATCAGCCAGTTAATTGTTCTGGTGTTGCCCAGATTAATATTAATAATTCAGCATTCTTATTTTTAAACCCCGGAGCTAATCTTTCTGCAGAGTCTGGCTCAATTACTCTTGGTGGTTCTGGCGGTGGTAATATTTATATTTTTTCAAACCTTTCTACAGTTACTAATGCAACTTCAGGAAATATTACTGTAAAGAATCCTGTTTTACTTTTTTCTTCTATTGCTATCACCACTTCTAATGGTGTTGTTTCCTTTGAAAATACTTTAAACAGTAACTCAACTACGACGCCGCAAAATCTTACCTTGCAAGGTTTACTAAACCAAGGCTCCTTTGTTTTCTCCAAGGCGGTTGGCTTGACTAGCCCCCTAAATAATATTGTGATTACATCGGGGGGTGGTGTTACTTTTACTTCGACCCTCAATGCAGGCTCTTTTACGGTAAATGACAGTCAAAACTCTATTCTTTTTAATAATAATTTAACCTTATTAGGAAGTTTAACTACCAATGTTGTTTCTGATTCTTATGCTCTTACCTTGCTTGGTTTAAATAACCAAATTGGCGGTACTGGTATCTTTGCAAATACCGGCATTATTACTTTAGGAAATAATAACGCTGCCTCTTTTGTCTTTACCAATGGCATTATTGAATCAGGTGGCGCAGGATTTTTTTCCCAAGGTAGTATCGTCACTGGTTCATTAGGTGGCATTTCTTTGGAGAGTCCTTTAACTATCAACGGTAATAATGTTGGTATTCTTACCATTGATACCGGTGCAGTAAGTATTTTTAATGGTAATGTTAATGTTCAAGCCAATGAGCGCCTTATCAAAAATGGGGTCGGCGGCCTCAGACTGGTTTCTAATACTGGTAGTACATTCCTTGGTACCATGGTTATTAACCAAGGTAATGTTACTTTTGCTGATAATTTTTCTAGCATGGATAACCTTACCGTTTCTGGTGGGTCAATTTCAGGGGCAGGTAGCGTAGGCAAAGTATTTGGACTTGCAGGTTCTATTCTTCCTGGTGACACAGTAGGTGCTCTAACCACCAATAATCTCTCATTGAATTCATTGACGACTCTTGGTATTGGTATTGTTACCATCCCCAGTGGTACTAATGATTCACTTATTGTTAATGGATCCGTTTTACTTAATAACTCCGTGCTTTCTGTTTCTGTTACTTTACCTTCAACACAAATTTTAAGTGTGGGTAATAGTTTTACCATTATTAAAAATGATGGTACTGATTTAATTAACGGAACCTTCCTTAACCAACCTCAAGGTAGTTTATATACCTTTGGAAATTATACCTTCCAAATTTCCTACATCGGTGGCACGGGCAATGATGTTACCCTTACAGTTACCAACGTAGTTTCCCCTGCTGTTGTTGTTGTCCCGGGCGTTAAACAAACCTTTGCCACCGCTGCTGATGCAGGTGGTGGCCCCTTAGTTACCGTCAATTATTCTGATGGCCATACTAGCTCTTTCTTTGCTTATGGTCAGAATTTTACGGGCGGCGTTCGTATTGCAATGGGCGACATCAATGGGGATGGGGTTTCTGATCTTGTAACCGCTACTGGTATAGGTGGTGGCCCTCACATCAAGGTTTGGGATCTTCGTACTGGAACCCCAATGCAGGTTGCTAGCTTCTTTGCTTTTGAATCCAACTTTACTGGTGGGCTATATATTGCGTGCGGAAATTTGAATAATGATGTAAACCCAAATACTGGTAAATTCTATGATGATATAATTGTAGGCGCTGGGCCTGGTGGTGGGCCAAGAATTACTGCTTTTGCAGGAGCTCAAGCTTTTGCAATCAATCAAAGCACAGTCTTAGTTAATTTCTTTGCCTACGCTCCCCAGTTTACAGGCGGTGTTACTGTAGCTGCAGCGGATCGTACTGGTGATGGAATTGATGAAATCGTAACGGGTGCAGGTTTTGGTGGTGGCCCTAATGTTACGGTGTTCCAGCTTCAACAAACTGCACCTGGGCAATTTAATCAAGTTGTGATTCAAAATTTCTTCGCATTTGATACTACCTTTACTGGCGGTATATATGTTGCAGGGGGTAGGTTTACCAATTCTACCTTTGATGACATTTTTGTAGGTACCGGCCCAGGTACTAAAGCTACTGTCGCTGTAGCTTTTGGCGCTCCTTCTGGTGGGATTTATTACTTAAATCCTTTTGGTAATTTCACTGGCGGGGTCAGGGTGGGTATCTCTTCAAGTACTCCGGCTGGAACTACCCCAAATTACCTAATGGCAGCAGCAGGCCCTGGCGGCGGCCCACTTTTAAATCTTTATAACACCAATTTTGCTCTAGTTGACTCATTATTTGTGCTGAACCCTAATGTAACTTTGGGTGTTTTTGCTAACACCACCATACTTTAAGTAATATTTACAAAATCGCAGCCATCCTATGAAAAATAGGGTGGCTGTACCAATTTCAACACTTCTTTTGATTATTCTTCCTTTTCATACTAACCCTATAAATTTGTCGCATTGAGGCATTGATATGCTTAGTGAAGATAATCCGCATAGTCGAATTAATCATTAAGGCATGGACTGTCAGGAAGACAGGTTGGGTTTATCGTGTTAAACACGGGGCCCTGCAGCCGTATGGATTCAGGAGATATATGATGAAGCATTCATGGATGCGGAAATTGGCAAAGTCGTTGTTTGGTTCTTCTAATAAGAATAAATTAAAGCATACTCATAGCCTTAGTATCGAGCCACTTGAAAGCCGGGTTAATCCATCAACACTTCTTTCTCAACAGGGGGGAACGCAACTTTTCGCCCAGGGAGTTGCTGGTACCAAATCTGATTTAATAATTTCTTATACCGCTGGTACTCTTACTTTAAATGATGCTACGGGCTTGCAGGTTGCTGGTGGAGTTGTATTTGGTGCTGTTATAGGTAATAATAATAGTCTTATTATAGATTTAAGTACTAAAGCTGCAAGTGGTTTTAATTGGTTGTTTGTTGATTTAGGTAATCTTGACGATACCCTGACGATAAACCAAGCATTAGATTTTACCGTGAATCCTTCTGGTAATGATATGCGTTTGCTTTTTGTAGGGGGTACAGGTACTAACACCTTCAATTATGATAATAGTGTAGGGATTATTTCTTCTAAAAATAACTTATTTGAAATCTACAATTTTGATACATTCAATAACACATTTATAAACAACGCAACAATACAGGCTTCTGGAGGCAATATAATTATAGATAATCCGGCGGGGCCGATGACCTTTTCTCCGGGTTCCGGAACCACTTTACAAGCATCCACTGGAATATCGATTAGAAATGAAATGATTCTAAATGCCAGTCTTACAATTCAAAATGTAGCGGTTACCGATGGTATTCCGATTACTGCATCCACAGCTACAGGGAATTCTTTTACAGGTACTAGTTCTTTAACTATGCGGACTGCAGGTAATATTGACATTGGTGGAATAGTTGCCATTGGCCTAGGAGATTTTACAGTAAATAATGCTACTAATTTTAAAGCAAATTCTGATGTTACGGCATCAAGAATTTCAATGAATAGCACCACCCAAAATCCAGCCTCTGTATTTTCATTTAATCGTAATGTCACCACTACTAATAGGACTGCCGGGAGTAATGATAGTTTCACCATTTTAAATCTGGGCCAAAATAATGTTTTAGGAGCGAAGTTTTTTATTAATAGAGATGCTATAACTAATATTTTTCCTGGTTTAAGTTTAAATGTCGCTGGTAATTTTAAAGCCAATAGCACTGGTGGTTTTTATGAACTTACCATCGCTGGAACAAATGCAACAGTTAGAAATGATATTATAATTGCTAATAATGGCCTTTTAACCATAGGTACAGTCGATAATCCTACTACCAGCCCTGGGACAATTACCTCAACTTTGGGGCTTTTTGATGCCAGAAAAAATACTGGTCCTACCAGCTTATATATGAATATCACCACCGCAGGGTTTATTAACATTCCTGGTGATATTACTGTTGAAGCTGGTGCGGTGGTACAATCTTTTACAATTCAAGCAAAAAATGGTGATATTACTTTGCCTGGTATTATCACCCTTGAATCTGATCTTACGCTTTGGGCTGGGACTGGTACGAATATCGATAATGGCATAATCACATTGCAATTAGTAGTCGGCCCTTCACGCACTTTAATTATTAATGATTGCAAAGGTTTAACTGCAAGTTCAAATATTAAAGTTAAAGTTCTTACTCTTCAAGCAAAGGGTGGTGATTCGAATAATGGGGCAGGCCAATATGTTTTTTCAGGCCTTATCGGCGATGATCTTGCGCCAACTCTAATAACTGCAGCAGTTGGAAAATATGGGGTTCAAATTTTAGGTACTAGTAATGTATTTGGTACTTCTGTATGTACTTTTAATAATACGGGAACGATTATTTTAGGAGACAATTCATTAGACAATTTAAATTTTACAGGTGGTGCTCTTTTCAGTAAAAATTCAACTGTTTCTGGTATTGGTTTGTTGAGTAACATTGATGGGGTAATAACTATTAATGGTATATTAGCCCCTGGTAATTTACCACCAACATTGTCACCTACTAATTCATTAAGAGCAGGGGTTGGGGTTCTTACGTTTAATGGGCCCCTTATTCTGCAAGATACTAACCCCATTGGAAGTTCAGTGTTTTATCCGGATTTATTGGGAAATGTCCCCGGTGTTAATCAAGACCAAATAATAACAAATAAAGGTATAACACTTGTTAATACCCCTGTATTGTATCCGCTAGTTAGGACTGATTCATTAAAAACTGATACGCGTTTTAGGATTGTTAATAATACTTTTGCTTTAGCTGTTACTGGTAAGTTTAATGGATTAACTAATTTAAGTTCTGATACCTATTCAATTCTTAATCAAGGGGCTACCTTCTTTGCTTCCGGGGGCGAGTTCGTAATCGATTATCTAGCAGGCGATGGCAATGATGTTGATATTGTTTTTAAGGGCTATGCAGGTGGAACTACTGTTTATGTTGATGGTAATAATGTTCTTAATGTTCTTGGTGGTAATGGCGCGAGTAATGTTACTGCAGAAATATCTTTTATTAGTGGCGTTGCTAATTTAAAAATCAATGATCCTATTTTTGGCCTTACTGGTTTTGCTTATGGTTCTAAGGTGGTCAACAATTCAATTGATATTTTAATTGGTGATCCGACTGTTGTTGATTTAGACGCTTTTATTGGTTTCAAGGTTCAACAAAATGGCGGTAGTGATACTCTAAATTTACTTAACTTCAATTTGCAAACTGTTAATAACCCTAACATTAAAAATGTTTATTTTTCTTTCAATGGTGGGCCTACTTTAACACCTACTACAGATATCGATACACTTAATATTATTGGTATTAATCAAAACATAGTAACTCAGCCTATACCACCTAGAAATTCTTTACCAAATGTAGTGGTTGCGGGGTATACATTTCTACATAGTCAATCCGCACCAAGTGTTGGATCAAATGGGATACTAAAATCGTTTTATCAAGGTTCGGGTTCTTTAATTATTAACGGTAATATTAATTATGATATTGGAAATATTACGCTTGCAAGTACAGGTTCTGCGACAGTTTCTGGCGAAATACTTTTGCAAGGTGATGCTTTTTTAGGCAACGGTGTTTTATTAACCTTAGGGGATGGTTCTAACTCTAGCATTAACACCCAGAACCTTAATGGCACTTTAGGTGGTTCCTCAAGTACAATTACATTTAATGTTTTAGGAAATATTATTGTTAATGGTTCTGTTGGAAATGATATTGATCGTTTGACGATTATTAACTCAGGAGTATCACTTTTTACTCAAATTGTTGATGCTCAGGTTATTACTATTACAAATAATACTGATGGTATTACTTTTAAAGGTGCAGTTGGTTCTATTCTTTCTCCGGCTATTAGTATTGGAACTGTTAATGCAGGGTCAAATATTACTTTTGAAGAAAATTTATTTGCAATTTCTATTACCGGTGGTAACGGGGGTTATGGAATTAAGTTTCTTGGTTCTATTACTACGATAACGCAATTCACGACCCTTTCAAATACTGGTGGGATTGTATTAGGCGATTCTTTAGATACTTTAACATTTAACGGCGGTTTGACTATCGGGTCTGCTTCTCCTGTTTCTATTAGTGGCACAGTTCAATCTTCATCAGCTCCCATTGTAATTTCAACTATTGTTAATGGAGCGGCAAACCCGTTGCCGCTCGCCCTTGGTATCAATTTAACAAGCAATTCTGTTATTAAAACTACTTTTGGATCGGCGACTGCTTCTGGGCCAATTACTTTAGGCAGGGTTTTGACTAATGGTTTTACTCTTACCTTAGATGCTGGCCAGCAAGTTGGTTCTACTATTTTAATTACTCAATTGCGTGGTAAGAATGGTTCCTTAGATATTATTAATTCTGCAGGCACAACTATTTCCCAAGTTGGGATGTTGAGTTTTGATACTAATCCAAGTGAAGTATTTGGTGTTATTTCTATTCGTAATTCGATAAATGACATTCTTTTTGATGGGCCTGTTTTAGTAAATAAGATTAACACTTTTAATAATAATTATAATGTTATATTTGGTACGAGCAACCTTGCTGCAACCAACACAAATGATCAGCGCATCTTTATTATAATGGATACTAGTCCTACGGTATTTTTAAATCGAGGTAATGTTACTTTTGGTGTTAATGGTTCTATTACTGGATTAGATGTACTGCCTACGCCGACTGCTCTGCCTTTTGATTTTGTTATTTTTAATGGTGGTGTTGATACATCAAATATTGCAGGCTCAACTAATGTTGGTTCAAGATTTTATACAAATAATACTAATATTATTTTTGATGATGTTAACTTAACGAATAATTCTTTTTTAAATACGTACTTAAGTTCTAATGCTTTCTCTGTATCTTATTTAAATCCTGGGTATAATACCTTGTTAAATATTGTTAATACCCCTCCAACTACTCAAAACCCGGCAATTACTGGTGTGGCACTTCAAAATAATATCCTTGTATTATTTGGGTATGCTTCAGGATTAGGTCAAAATTTCTTCCCTTCTTCTACTGGTTCTATCTTTTTAGGCGATGTTGAAAATAATGCCCATAGTTTTCAATTAAATGCTGGTGGTAGTGGTTCCCCCCAACCTCTTGTTACCGGGAATATATCATTTAGGTCTTATAAAGGATTAAACAGGGAATCTCTCAATGTTTATTCTGCTAACGATGTAACATTCCTTGGTAATGTTTCAGGGTATAATATGTTATTTGGCGTAATAGCTAATGGAGTAAACTCGCAGATTATTACAGTTACTGGTACTGTTGGTATTCAGGGTAATCTTACGGTTACTAATAATTTTCAGGTTTCTAAAGATGTAAATAATGTCTCTATTACGGGAAATATTAACACTATATCTAGTTTAAATAATATCAATAATATGGGTTTTGTTCAACTTGGTAATAACCCAAATGATATTTTTAATGTTAGCGTTAATTTTAATTTAAAAGGACCCTCAGAGCGTAGAATTGGTGGATTATTTAATATTACGAATGCTAAGGTTCTTGATTTTGGCCCTGGTATAACCTCGCTTGTCGCTAATACTGTAGTTACTACGAATAGCCAGATTGGTACCACGATTGGCCAGATCAATAATAATGCTTTTTCTCTTACTATTAATGGTAAGACACAAATTCAACACTATGTTGATGATAATCAAATTGCTCCTTATCCTTCCTCGACAAATCCACCTAGCTATATACCAGTGATTAGCATCTTAGGTGCAGGAACAGGTGGTGGTAATGTTATTTTTAATGGCGAAGTTATCCTTCAGCTTAACGATTTTGCCACCGGCAATGTAATTAACATCCCCACGACAACCACCCTCCGTAAGCAGGGCACCGGTTCCGTGTTCCTTAACACCGATAGTTCTGCAACTACCGTTGATCTGGTTACCACCATCGAGAATGGCAATTTCTTCTTTGAAAATGCTAAGATCAATGCTGACACCGTTACCAATGTTGCAGGTAATGGTTTATTAGGCGGTACCAAAGGCACACTCGGAGCAGTTAATGTCCTTCCCAACGGGAAACTTTCTCCTGGTAATTTATCCACCGCTATTGGGGTTCTCAATCTTCAAGGCAACTTAAGTATTCAAAGTACCTATAAGGTTGATATTCGTTCCATTGCTTTCAATCTTTATGACCAAGTCAATGTTACAGGCTCTGTTAGCTTGGCCAAGAATAATGTTAACGGTATCTTGAATGTAGCCTTTACGCCTGATGCAGATGTTGTAGCTGGTAATACTTTTGGTATCATTTCCAACGATGGTACTGATGCAGTAACAGGTACAGTAAATGGCACGGTAACTACCTATTTTAAAACCCCTGCTGGAGTAGTTCTTAACCAAGGAGACTCTTTCACAGTTAATATGCCTAATGGAACTGATGTTGCTACTTTCCAAATCAGCTACACGGGTAATATTGCAGCCAATGGCGCTGCCTCTCTTACTGGTGGGAATGATGTGGTGATTCAAATCACTGGCATTCAATCCATTAGTTCAACCTTGGCTGCTAAATCCCAAAACCCCAATAAGTTGTTTGCGGTTTCCACCGATTCAGGCGGTGGCCCTATTGTTAAAATTAGCTTTAGTGATGGTTCAGGCTTTTCTTTCTTTGCTTACGACACCAGCTTTACTGGTGGTGTTCGAACTGCAATCGGTGACGTCAACGGCGATGGAACTCCTGACCTTATCACCGCAGCAGGACCTGGTGGTGGC
>Ga0209086_10002549_pt1 | contig 14156 bp, 11 predicted proteins | sample M_130207_XF_Meta_FD_187312 | JGI IMG/M metagenome (GOLD analysis project Ga0209086, IMG submission 187312) | Freshwater microbial communities from Lake Montjoie, Canada to study carbon cycling - M_130207_XF_MetaG (SPAdes) (version 2) | ecosystem: Environmental > Aquatic > Freshwater > Lake...
AACGGCAGACATCTCCTCACCGCTAACTAATCCATCATGATTAATATCACCGTATCGAGTATCGCCAGCTAATAAATGGTGTGCTATATAGCTTAATAAAAAAAGAACCGATAAAAGAATAGCTGCCATCATTAACTTTTTATGTAAAACAAAGTTTTTTTGTTTTACTGCTAAAAGCCCAGCTACCAGTAGAATTGCTACTAAAGAATTAATTAAAGCATTAATAAGAGCAAATACATGCACATTAAAAGGAAGGCTAATATCGATTGTAACCTTACTAAGAATAACAACTGCTGCAAAAACTATAATTGAAACTGCAAAAATAAATATACGCGCAGTTTTATCATTTTTTTTGAGAGCAGGTATTAAATTGATCTCATTCATTGTTTTCTTTTTTTCTTTTTTGTTCAAGAAATATCATTATTATAAATACTATTCCTATCCCAATAAAAATAATCGGTAAAATAGGAATAAACAGTGCAAATATTGATGGCTGTGTTTTATCCTTCTCTAGCATGAGTAAAGGAATATCGGAGGCTAGACGTGCCATTTTTAAGGTATCAAACCCATTATACCAACCTCTTATAACATGTCGAGAATCAAGCAAAAAGAAATTTTCGGTATGGATGAAGGCGGTGTCTACACCCGAATCTGCTATACTTGCTTTCATTTCCTGCAGGGCAAACTCATATGTTTCTTTTTTATCCGCTCTTACAAACCACCAAGAATCGTGATTGATCTTAAACTTGTCAGCATATTTTCTTAAAGCTTCGGTAGAGTCGTGCTCGGGATCAACCGAAACAGAAATAAATTGAACAAGAGTATCATTATTACCTCTGAATGAATACTGAAGCTTTTTCATACTCTTGGTAAGTGCAGGGCAAATGCTAGGACATTTTGTAAAGAAGAAGTTGATAACAATAGCGCGATTTTTTATATCAGCAAGTGACACTTCTTTTCCAAACTGATTGGTAAAAACAGGCCCCTTTACTTTATGCCATATTGTATCAAAACTTTGTTTGCCATTTTTTTTAATAACAGAAACGCTATCATAAAAATATCTATGAGGCATAGATACGGCTCTAGTACTGTAATATTCTACAATCCAATAACTGACTAAAGGAAGTAAAATAGCCAGCATCAAAGCAAGTATGGCTTTTTTATTCACCCTATTAATATTAAATGATAAATAAGGATGTGATATCCAGAATAAATAAAGGAAGTAAAGCTAATAATCACTTTTGATGAGCAGGAGTTACCTGTTCAGTCTTTACACTTCCAGCTCTTGTATTGCGAAGTTTTTTCCAACTATCACCATCCCAAAGAAAAGCAGTAATAAACCAAAGAAATAAACAGAGGGGCACAACTATTGTCATGATAAGGTTTCTTACTTCGTCACCAAGATGCATAAAAATAGAAACGATATAATAGGCTTTTGCAAGTGTAAGAATGCATACCATTCCTTTGAAGAATAAAACAAGCATTTCACTTGGATGTTCTCCTTTATGGATATTATAGATAGCAAGGCCAATACCAAGCTCAATGAAGGTAATCACAGAAAGTAACCAGAAGGTATTCCAAATTCTTTTTGTGCTTTCACCTGCAACAGGAGCAAATGTAATTTCGGGAGAAGAAACGTGCGTACTCATGATTTTTTATATTGCTATAATTAAATAAGATAAAAACAAAGGAACACAAACACCCAAACCAAATCCACAAAGTGCCAGTACAATCCTGCCTTTTCAATCATTTCATAATGACCTCTCTGCTCAAAATGTCCAAGCCTTGTTTTAATAAGCATTACTATATTAATAATAACTCCACTAAAAACATGGAAACCGTGGAAACCAGTGATTCCGAAGAAATATCCACCAAAGGCAATAGGTCCAGGTGTGGCTACTTCTTGTCCATTAAACATCACTTCGTGACCCCAAGGATTTTTGGTAACTGTAGTACCCCAATGTTCAATATGTCCATTTACAAGTACGGCATGATCTCCGGTGATAAGATGCGTCCACTCCCATGCCTGACAGCCTAGAAATGCAAGACCACCAATAATAGTAAGAATCATATACTTTTCTACTCCCTTTCTGTTCATATGGTGGCCTTCGTGTACAGCAAGCACCATAGTAACAGAACTGAAAATTAGAATAAAGGTCATAAGACTCACAAATGCCAAAGGAAGGTTGGCATGGCCCATAAAAGGAAAAGCATTAAATACATGGTTAGGATCTGCCCAATAATTAACACTGAAACGAATAGTGCCATAACTAATAAGGAATGCTCCAAAAGTGAAGGCATCGCTCATCAGAAAATACCACATCATCACTTTTCCGTAGCTTGAATTAAAGGGACTCTTTCCTCCGGTCCACCATTTTGTTCCCGCCGGTATTGAAGTACTTGACATATAAAGTTGTGTTCTTTTAAAATTTTTAATTAGCGAATCATTATTAAAAATACCAGCAAGTAAATCCATAATAGACCAACAAAGTGCCAGTAAGTATTAACAAGTTCCACCGGAACAATACTGTAATTCTTTTCTTTAATACTAAAGCCTCTTAGCAACATGTAAAGAAGTGCAATAATACCTCCTAATACGTGTGCAGCATGTAATCCCACAATCACATACAGGAAAGAATAAGATACGCTCGCCTGAAGTGTAATACCATTGCGCCACAACTCAGTAAAACCCAAAACCTGCAAACCAATAAAAACAAATCCGAGCAATAGAGTAAAGCCCAGCATCATTCTATAACGTTGCATTAAACGATCCCTGAAGTTTTTCAATGCAATAAGCATTGTTAAACTGCTAAGGAGCATGGCAGCAGTACTATACCAAAAAATAACAGGTAATTCAAAGGTTACCCATCCTGCCTGACTGCGCTTAACAATATATGCACTGGTAAGCCCCGCAAACATCATCACAATACTTCCTATACCGAGCCACAAATTAAATTTGTGCGGATGTATTTTTTTTCTCTCTCTAGGTAACGCTCCAACCATATATTTCAATTCAACAAAAAACTATGTTATTGATATTTCTTTTTTAATAAAATATTGCGAAGTGCTTTCAGTATCTATTTTTTGTCTGTTGCTATATAAACTCAGCAATACAATCATTAGATAAAAATAGGAGCTGAACATTACAAGCCTCGCACTAGGTATATCCATTTTTACAAACAACCTAACGCTTGTTACCACCATCCACAGATTACAAAACAACAGTATCCAAAAGCTTACTATGCCACTCATATGAAAATAGTAAGGTAACATACCAACAGGAATCATCACGATACTGTACATCACCGTTTGTAAAGCGGTAAATTTAGTAGGTCCTTTATCGCTGGGCAATAATTTAAACCCTGCTTTGCTATAATCGGTATGTGCTACCCAGGCAATAGCCCAAAAATGTGGAAACTGCCAAAGAAATTGGATAAAAAACAATATCCAACCCCCAATACTAAATGAACCAGTAGCAGCCACCCATCCTATTAAACAAGGCAAGGCGCCAGGAACTGCTCCAACTAATACAGCTATCGAGTTTACTTTCTTTAGGGGTGTATAAATAAATCCATAAAGAAACAAACTACCAAGACTAAGCATGGCACATTCGAAGTTGAAGAAATACCACATCATGCCTACGCCCATTGCTCCTGTAATCAAAGCAAAAAGAGTAGCATGAATTGCGCTCATTCTTCCAGAAGCTACCGGCCGGCTAGATGTTCTTTTCATCAAAGCATCGGTTTTCTTCTCAAGAATCTGGTTTATGGTATTTGCTGATCCAGTAACCAACATACCCGCAACAAAAAGTAAAAGAACTGACGATAGTTTAGAACGTACAAAAATAAGTTCGTTCGGTGCTATCAAAAAAGCTATCACTGTGCTAAACACTACTAAAAAGCTCAGTGTAAACTTAATCAGCTGAAAATAATCCTTAATCCTGCTGACCAGTTTGAATGATGCTGAATCTGTTATGGTACGCTTTTCTATCATAAAACCTCTAATTCCTTTCGTCTTTAGCAAGCTACACTATAACAGTTGTTATCAATGTTGACTTTCGTTCGGACCTACCGGAACGGTTTGATCAATAAAATCTTGTCCATCCTTTGAATAATCATAAGGCCAACGATGCACCTCAGGAATATCCCCAGGCCAGTTTCCGTGTCCCGGCCTAATTGGAGTTGTCCATTCAAGAGTAGTAGCACCCCATGGATTCGAGTCGCGAACTTTCCTTCCTTTCCAAATACTATAGAAAAAGTTGAATACAAATAACAGTTGTACTGCAAAAACAACCATTGCAACCATGCTGATGAATTCGTTCAAGCCACCAAACATTTTGAAAGATTCCCAATTAGAAAAATCATAATAACGACGTGGCATACCCGCAAGACCTTCATAATGCATAGGCCAAAAAATAAGATAGGCCCCTGCTATTGTAGTCCAGAAATGTATGTAACCAAGTGTATTATTAAGATAACGTCCAAACATTTTTGGATACCAGTGGTAAATACCAGCGAACATTCCAAAGAAAGAAGCTACTCCCATTACAATGTGAAAGTGTGCTACTACAAAGTAAGTATCATGCAAATGGATATCAAGTGCTGAGTTACCAAGGAAAATACCTGTTAATCCACCACTAATAAATAAACTTACAAAACCAATAGCAAATAACATGGCGGGAGTAAATCGTATACTACCTCTCCATAAAGTTGTGAGCCAGTTAAATACTTTAATTGCAGAAGGTACAGCAATAAGAAGTGTTAATAATACAAACACCCCTCCTAGTAATGGATTCAATCCTGTTACAAACATATGATGCGCCCACACAAGGAATGCAAGTATTGTAATTGCAAAAAGAGATCCTACCATCGCCATATAACCAAAGATTGGCTTTCTGCTATTTACAGAAAGAATCTCTGACGACATACCCATTGCTGGTAATAGGATAATGTAAACCTCTGGATGGCCTAGGAACCAGAATAAATGTTGGAAGAGGATTGCGCTTCCTCCTTCATTAGGTAATATTTTTCCTGCAACAACAATATCACTTAAGAAAAAACTTGTACCTAAGTTGCGATCAAATAACAACAAAATAGCACCTGATAATAATACAGGGAAAGATAACACTCCTAATACTGCCGTAAAGAAAAGAGCCCAAATTGTTAGCGGCATACGGGTCATACTCATTCCTTTGGTACGCATATTTAGAATGGTAGTAATATAATTAAGGCCACCTAAAAGTGATGATACAACAAATAGTGCCATACTCACTAGCCAAAGATCCATTCCTATTTTACTTCCAGATGAAGCATCCCCTAAGGCACTCAAAGGGGGATAAATCGTCCATCCACCACTTGCAGGGCCTGTTTGAACAAAAAGAGAAGAAATCATTACTACTGAAGCAAGAAAGAAAAACCAATAGCTCAACATGTTTAAAAAGGGAGAAGCCATATCACGAGCTCCAATTTGAAGTGGAATTAAAAAGTTTGCAAATGTTCCGCTTAGTCCTGCAGTAAGTACAAAGAATACAAGCACGGTTCCGTGCATAGTAACAAGAGCATAATAAAATTCAGGTTGAATCTTTCCTCCCTTAGCCCAGTGGCCAAATAAATCTTCAAGAATAGGAAAGCTAGCATTGGGATAACCTAATTGCAAACGGAATACTACCGAAAACAACCCTCCAATAAATGCCCAAATAATTCCAGTTACAAGAAATTGCTTCGCAATCGTTTTGTGATCCTGGCTAAAAATATACTTTGTAATAAAAGTATCATGATGATGTTCATGATGAACATCATGAGTGCCATGTGCTGCTGATTCAGTTAAAGTGGATGCGCTGCTCATATCTTAATATAATTAGTTAGTTTATTTTATTTGTGCAATCGGTGCTTTTGACATAGAGTCTGGGGTCGCTGTATTTTTTGTGTTATCAGGAAAAAGCGTTCCATACTCAGGCTTCTGCTCTTTTAACCAAGACGCATAAGCCGCTGGTTCTTCTACAATAATAATTCCACGCATAGTGAAGTGACCCTTTCCACACATCTGATCACAACTTAGCTCATATACAAAATTTGGATTGCCAGTAATTTTTCTCATTTCTTCTGTAGTATACTTAGGAGTAAACCACAGCGTTGTAGGAATTCCCGGTACAGCATCCATCTTCATACGAAAGTGAGACAACCCTACATCATGAATAACATCCATAGCATTAATCACAAGTTTTACAGGAGTACCTTTAGGAATATGCATTTCAGTAAGATGAATATCATCAATACTTGCTGAATCATTAAAATCAACACCAAGAGTATTTCCTGCAGGCTGATTATATAATTTATAACTTTTCTTACCTAACACTCCATCGTTTCCTGGATAGCGAAAATCCCATCCAAACTGATGACCCGTTACCTCTACAACAATTGCATTACTTGGAGGATCGCTGGTAAAAATGAACCAGTATTTAAGACCAAAGGCTACTAACACAGTTAGAAATATTGCAGGAACAGTTGTCCAAAGTAGTTCTAGCTTATTATTATGAGGAAAATAAAAAGCTCTTGTATTGTCCTTTTCTTGATATTTAAATCCAAAATAAAATAGAATAATCTGAGTAATAATAAAAACCACACCCGTTACTGCAATAGTAATCCACAACATGGTATCTATCTTTTCACCCTCAACAGATGCAGAACCTTGTGGGAAAAGTGTTTTTCCATAATAAAGTTCATTGCAATACCAAGCGCCAAGAAGGCCAAGTACCAAAAAGACCATCATCAAAAAGCCATTTATCCTATTATTCTGCTTGCGCGACTTTTCCTGCCCTTTTAATACACTTACATATTCGCTGGCCTTTGCAATCTGAAAGATTACCACAAATATCATTACCAAGATGGCTACTAAGAAGAAATCTGTCATTGTCTGATATTTTTCTCCTGCATTTGCAGGAAGTATTTTACTTCTTTTTTATTAATTAGGGCCACAGGCCCTTTTTTCTATTTATGTATGATGTATCATGCTCTCTTTTAGGAAAGGATGATTTTTTGCTAATAATGAATTGTTTGATAAATACCTACCCGCTCCCCACATAATAATACCAATGAACAAAGCAGCAATACCAAAATCAAATAAATTCATCTCAGGATGAGCGCCCATGGTACCTGGCATTACCATTTGATAAAAATCAATCCAGTGACCAAAAATAATCAACACACCCATAAAGGTCATTACCGTCCAGCTTCTCTTAGCTCCACGCATCATCAATATCAATAAGGGACAAAGGAAATTCACAATCAGGTTAAAGAAAAATATTCCACTATAAGGACCCGACTTGGTTGCTGTACCAATACGTTCGATGAAGTATTTCGTTTCTTCAGGTTGATTACTATACCAAATCAACATATACTGAGAGAACCATAGATAAGTCCAAAACACAGAAAAAGCAAACATGAACTTTCCAACATCATGTAAATGTTCTTCAGAAACGTACTCTAGTTGATCTTGATTTTTTAAATAAATGAGAAACAATGCAACCAATGACATGCCTGATACAAATGTGCTTGCAAAAGTGTACCAGCTAAACATGGTGCTGTACCAATGTGCATCTATACTCATGATCCACAACCAAGGGATAGTAGATGCAACTGTAAGTGCAAAGAAAACAATGAAAAGTGATGCCCAAACAGTATTTTTCCAAATCCATTTTTTTCCGTTTTCATAATCCATTGGGCCATCCTTATCAGACTGCAAACTCATTTGTCTCATCTTACGACCAAGTAATGACCACAAGCCTATTGTAATAATTGACCATGTTGTAAAAAATACAGGATTAAGAAATCCTTTTTTACCAAAAAGAATTTTATCGTTTGCAACAGCTTCTTTGTCGAGCCAGTGATATATATCTGTGTGACCACCCCAAACAATAGCCATCAATACAATAAGAGTAATAGTTCCAATCAAGGGCACAACACTTGAAATTGCTTCAGGTATCCTCCTTAAAGCAACCTGCCATCCGCCCATAGCCATTGTTGTTATACAAAGAAAAAACATAGATGCATTTACTACTAACAACCAAAACACACTGTTCTGAAGCAATACTGCCCAAAAGCGTGTTGAAGAAGCGTTAGTTCCATGTCCACCATGTTCAAAAGGATGAAGGAACACTAGTCCATATAATAATGCAATCATACCGGCTCCTATCAGGCCCCACATCCACTTTTTATATCCGGCCGGTAATTCAAATTGATGATTCATCTAAACTATTTTTTATACTATATAATATTAAATCTACTTAGCAGTACTATCGGTTGCAGCTTTAGCTGTTTCGGCTTTAGGCTGAAGTGTACGAATGTATTTAACAATCATCCACCTTTGTTTTCTGTCGAGCTGTGAAGCATAGCTTCCCATGTTATTCTTTCCATAAGTAATAGAATGGAACATCGTGCCATCAGCCATAGAAACATAAAGTGGCTGTGTAAGATTTGCTACTGCACCTATCTTACCACTGATGGGACCATTGCCAGCTCCTTTATCACCATGACAAACAGCACAATTGATATTAAAAAGTCTTTGTGTTTCAGCCAACTCAATTGCAGATAATGAATCAATAGGATTTATAACCATTGCACTCATTTTATATCCTGTAGTATCATTGGGCTGAGTATAAGGAAAAAGTTCCCCACGTTTAATCGTTCCTACAACAGGCTTGCCACCATAGTATATATTATTTCCTCCTCTTTTAGAGTCATCGGTAGTAAACTTAGTTGAATCTCTCATGGCATAGGTTTCATAAGCACGGCTATAGGTCATGTCCGGCATATAAATTCTGCCCGGCTGTTTATTATCCTTGCAGCCGGATATTGCAGATGCTATCACCAATACTATTATAATGATTTTGTTAGTCATTGCCCTTTTATCTCTTAATTAATAATATTAATATCCAGTTTCTTCTCTATATAACTTTTGTTCCCTGTCATACCTTCCAAGCCACCAACCTGTTTCTGCTGTTTGCACATTAACTTCTTTAGCACCTGCTTCTTGTAGCAACCGCTGTAAATCAGCATCATTCGTTTTATCAGTACACTCAATAGCCATTACAAAAAGATCATCAGTGGCACGATTATGAAAAACATGTTTTTTAACGAAAGGAGATAACTGGCAGAGATAGCAAAAAGTAAGTACCATGCCAATTGCCGAAAATAGAACCGTTAGCTCAAATGTAATAGGAATCCAAGCTGGTAAGGCAAAATGTGGTTTGCCTCCAATATTCAAAGGCCAGTCTTTTGTAAAAACCCAACTCATAAATGTAAGAGCGGTAGTAGTTCCCATAGAAGCATAAATAAAACCTGCAGTATGTATGCTAGTTTCACGCAAACCCATAGCATGGTCAAGACCATGAACAGGAAAGGGTGTATATATGTCATGGATTTTGTATCCTGACTTGCGAACATTTTTCACAGCAGGAAACAATACCTTTTCATCATCAAAGGCCCCTACAACAAATTTTTTAATTCCTCCAGCCATATTTATATCTTTTAATAATCAGCTTCCGTTGTTAACTAATACTATTAATGAGCGTGCTCTACTTCTTCAATATAAAATTTCTCTGCATCTGACTTTTCCATGTCAGTCATTTTCATTTTATAATTCTCACCGCTAGTTTTTAATATCGCTTTAATTTCAGCAACAGCAATCACAGGGAAATATTTAGCAAAAAGGAAGAAGCATGTAAAGAACAATCCAAAAGTTCCAAGATAAAATCCAATTTCATAAATACTTGGACTGTAATAGGTGCTCCAGCCAGATGGCAAATACTCACGATAAACTGAAGTAACAATAATTACAAAACGCTCATACCACATTCCAATATTCACAATAATGCTCATAAAGAAAGTAACGGTAATATTGCGACGCAGTTTGCGGCTCCAGAATAACTGAGGCGAAACAACATTACAAAACATCATCAACCAGTAACTCCAACCATAAGGGCTTGTAATATTTGCTCTATTTTGACTGAATGCATACCACTCATATGGATTCTGTCCGTACCATGCAATGAAAAGTTCTGTCAAATAAGCACAGCCTACAATACTTCCTGTAAGAACGATTACCTTATTCATGGCTTCAATATGGCCGGTTGTGATATAATCCTGAAGATTCATCACTTTACGAACTATAATCAAAAGTGTTTGCACCATAGCAAATCCACTGAAAATAGCCCCCGCAACAAAGTAAGGAGGGAAGATGGTAGTATGCCATCCAGGTACTACTGATGTGGCGAAGTCAAAAGATACTATTGTATGTACGCTCAATACTAATGGTGTACTTAAACCAGCAAGTACCAATGATAAAGATTCATGCCTTTGCCAGTGTTTAGTACTTCCGCTCCAACCAAAAGAAGCAACGCCATATAATAATTTACGCAATTTAGTTTTTGCGCGGTCTCTTACTGTTGCCATATCAGGCAATAATCCTGAATACCAGAATAATAATGAAACAGTAAAGTAGGTAGAAATAGCAAACACATCCCACAAAAGAGGAGAATTGAAATTCACCCAAAGTGGACCGCGTGAATTTGGATAAGGCATTACAAAGAAAGCCATCCATACTCTTCCCATATGCCATATTGGAAATTGACCCGCACAGATTACCGCAAAAATTGTCATTGCTTCTGCAGCTCTGTTTACACCAGTTCTCCAACCCTGACGGAAAAGTAAAAGAATTGCAGAGATAAGGGTTCCTGCGTGACCGATACCAATCCACCATACGAAATTGGTAATATCCCAACCCCATCCAATAGTTTTATTAAGATTCCATTGGCCGATACCGTAAGTAACCTCGCGATATACACTATACACACCACAAAGCAATAATGCTATGCTGATGTAAAATCCGATATACCAAAGCCTAGTAGGCTTCATCTCAATCGGGCCGATAATGTCTTCTGTTATCTGGTGATAGCTCTTATTGCCATCAACCAGCGGCTCTCTTAACTGTGATTCGTATTTCAGTAATGACATATTAATATTGTCTTTTTATTTCAGCGAACTTCTCCGCTTATCTTAAACTCATTCTTTATGCTTCTTCTGTTACTCCTATCTTACGATCTGTGTTTCTAACCTTTGCCAGATAGCTCACATTAGGCAACACATGCAATTGCTCTAATACATAGAAGTTGCGATTCACCTGCTCTTCATTACGCACTTTATAAATATTACTTGCTTTATCATTCACGTTTCCAAAAGTAATTGCGTGTGTAGGGCAAGCTTGTGAGCAAGCCGTTTCTACATTGCGTACCATGGAAGGATCTTCTTTCTTTTTAGCATCCAGTTTACTCTCCTGTAAACGCTGTACACAGAAACTACATTTTTCCATTACACCACGAGACCTTACAGTCACATCTGGATTCAATACCATTCTAGTTAAATCATCATTCATTTGTAAAACAACTTCATCCATTGTTTCGCCAATGATTGGATTCTGATTATTAGGGAAACTATCAGCACCTGTGTAATCGAGCCAATTGAAACGCCTTACTTTAAAAGGACAGTTATTAGCACAATAACGAGTACCAATACAACGGTTATAAGCCATTTGATTCAACCCTTCGGAACTATGGTTGGTAGCAGCTACTGGACAAACATTTTCACAAGGAGCGTTATCGCAATGCTGACAAAGCATAGGTTGGTATACTACATCAGGATTTTGAGGATCTCCGGTGAAATATCTATCAATACGCAACCAGTGCATATCGTGATAAGCTTGTACTTGTTTCTTACCGACTACACTTATATTATTTTCTGCTATACAAGCTACTACGCAAGCGCTGCAACCTGTACATGTATTAAGATCAATACTCATTCCCCATTTAACACCCGGTTTTACATAATCGGGATAAATAGTAGCATCCTTAACAAAATCTGTTTTACCATCTGCTAAAAGATTCTTTCTCTCTTTAGTTGGCTCTTCTAATACTTTTTCTGGATCAGCAGCGTAGCTTAAAAGATTTGTTTCATAAAGAATAGGCCTGCTCTCGGTAAAACCATGTACCTGAGTTTGTGCCAAAGGATAGGTAGTTGAAGTTGTTTCAACCGATGCAGTTGCTGAATAAACAAAACCTGCTCCATCAAATGAAACAAGTGGATAAACATTTTTCCCTGCATTATTGGCTGCCATTCCTATACGATCGCGCGTCATGTCAGGGTTGGCACTTTGACGTCCATAACCAACAGCCATAGCAATCACATTTGGATGCATGCCCGGAACAATCATTGCTGGAAGTTCTATAGAGCGGCCATTAACAGTAATTTTAATAACAGGCTTTTCAGGATGCACTTCATATTTATCGGCCTGTTTCTTATCGTATTGATTCATTACGTCTATTCCTAACAGTGATTTAGCCATAATTGGGCTTATCATAGCGTAATTATCCCAGGTCACTTTAGTAATAGGATCTGGTAATTCTTGTAACCAAGGGTTATTTGAATGCGTCCCATTTCCAATAGAAACTTTCTGATACAATACAATTTCAGTATCTCCAGACTTAGTAGCTGATAATTTTGACGCTGCTTCTGCAATTTTTGAAGAATTAAAAACAACAGAAGTTCCGCTTCCTACGCCTTCAATAACACCATCCTGCAAAGCCTTATTCCACATGTCTTCACTTCCTAGCTTTGTTACCCACAAGGTGCGAATATAATTTTCATATTCTTCTGAGCTTCCCGAAAGCTTAAGAAGTGTTGTTTGATAAGCACGTGTTTTAAACAATGGATTGATTAAAGGCTGGATCATACTGATCATGCCAGATCTTGGTTCAACATCACCCCAGCTTTCTAACCAATGATGAGAGGGTATTATATATTTACAACACTCACTGGTTTCATCTAGCGTAGTGTTAAAAGAAATGGATAATTGAAGTTTAGCAATTGCTGCTCCTAATTTTTTTCCATCAGCATAATTATATACTGGATTGCAATCATAAATCAATAAACCACCCACAGCACCAGATGTGATGTCAGCTTCTAGCTTTACCATATCTGCGTCTATGCCTTTCCTATAGTTTGATGTGCTAACCCAATCAATGGTATTGCCATTAGCACCTACCATTTCATTAATAGCATTTACAAGAATCTGAATATTCGTATCGTTACTTCCGCAAACTACCAAACCTGCACCTTTATTGGCTAGAAGTGCAGCTGCAGTCATTTCAATTCCCTTAGCAAGACGAGCATCTTTTATTGAAGGCGCTGAAACAGATCCTCCCAATTTTGCTAACAGAGCAAGAGCAACCGCACCTGTTTCAGATGGTTTATGAGTATATCTGTCATCAGCATTACTACCTGTAAGACTCATCATGCTTTCAAACTGAATATGCTTACTGATTGTAGGGCGATCTCCTTTTACTCTTCTGTTTTCAGCATATTGATAACTGAATTCAACTGGACTAATCCATGAACCCAAAAAATCAGCGCCTATACTAACAATAACCTTTGCCTTATCGAAACGATAAGTAGGAAGTACCTTTTTACCATAACAAGCATCATTAGCCATTAACATTCCACTACAGCTCATTGCATCGTATTGCACATGACGACTGCCTGGATTCTTAGCGAGAAATTGGTTAATAATCTCGAGTGATGAAGGAGAGTTTATAGTGCCAGTTAATAATACGACTGGTTTTCCACCCAATCCTGCCATTGCATCTGATACCATCTTGTCCATAGCTTCAAAAGTGGGTACTTCTTTATAGTCAGCACCTGACTTTTGTAATGGATGACGAAGACGAGAGGTGTCATACAAATCAAGCACAGATGCCTGCACTTGTGCATTGGTTCCACCATTAGTAATTGTTGAAAGTTTATTTCCTTCTATTTTGATCGGCCTTCCGTCTCTTTGTTTTACTACTACACTTACTGCATCACCACCACTTACATAAGTAGAAGCATAATAATTAGAAACACCAGGAATGATATTATCAGGCCTTCTCAAAAAAGGAACAGCCCTGCGAACAGGCATTTCACATCCTGCCACCAAAGCGGCAGCGGCAGTACTAAATCCAAGATATTTTAGAAAATCCCTACGGGGAGTTTTTCCTTCAAGCAAACCCTTATTATCAAGGTCAGCAAGAGGAAGATCTTCCTGAAATTCATTTTGAATTTCCTCTGTAT
>Ga0209086_10002550_pt1 | contig 14152 bp, 8 predicted proteins | sample M_130207_XF_Meta_FD_187312 | JGI IMG/M metagenome (GOLD analysis project Ga0209086, IMG submission 187312) | Freshwater microbial communities from Lake Montjoie, Canada to study carbon cycling - M_130207_XF_MetaG (SPAdes) (version 2) | ecosystem: Environmental > Aquatic > Freshwater > Lake...
AATAACTTCGCGATTCGTTTGCTCGGGCGCAAGTTCGGCCACAGGCTCTGGCTCAGCAGCTAAACTAGCTTCGCTCTTTTTCTTTGTGCTTTCTTTTGCTGCGTTGCTTGCTGCTTTGCTTGTTGCTGCTTTGCTTGTTGCTGCCTTTGTGCTTGCTGTGGCCTTTTTGGCCGCTCCTCCGTTCATCGCCGTATTACTACTACATTCTTGATTCGGGCATTTAATCGTATTGATGCGCGGCAATGTGGGGTCGAATTTCGTATATTCATTCACGATATGGGTATATTTTTTCTCGCTGGTGCGTAATTGGATATCCGAGACACAGATATTCGTCGTACTCAAGGTCGTATCCTCGTGCCCACAATTGCGGCAATAATAGATTAAAGTATTGCCAATATTCCCGTCTTCGTCTTTAATTTTCAGATAATACATATTGTGGCATTCGGAACAGAACTGCATTTTCGCGTTAATATATACTAGGATTATAATTTTAAATATTAATTTCAATTTTATACTTATTTCAATTTTATACTTATTTGAATTTTATACTTATTTGAATTTTATACTTATTTGAATTTTATACTTATTTGAATTTTATATATAGATTACAAGGAAAATAGACATAAAGCTATCTCTCGATGTAATATAATACACAGCAAAAACAAGATGGCCCTCGCACAAGAATACCTAGACCTCACGCAAAAATACAAAGCCGAGTATGGACCGAAAACCATCGTGTTGATGGAAGTCGGGAGTTTTTTCGAGGTCTATGCTTTACAGGCGCAGCAGGACCAGGCGCAGCAGGACCAGGCGCAGCAGGACCAGGCGCATAACGAAGTACATGAAGCGCATGACGAAGCAGAGCATTATACAGAAACAAGTTATACAGGAAGCAATATCGAAGACTTCGCCAAAATCAACGAGATGGTTATCGCGAAGAAAAATGTCTTTATTGGCAAAGCACAAGTGGTGATGGCGGGTGTCGGCACGGCGCATGCGGATAAATACATCCAGAAAATGCAAGACCATGGCTATACGATTGTAATTTATCGTCAAGACTTACAGAATAAAACGTCGCGCAGTTTGACCGAAATCATCTCGCCCGGCACTTATTTTCCCTTGGAAAATGATATTGGGGGTTTATCAAACAATATCATGTGTATTTGGCTTTATAAAAGCAAGCTGAGCAGGCAGATGGTGGTGGGCTTAGCGAATATTGATATCTATACCGGCAAAACGGCGCTCTTTCAATATCAAACGCCGTATAATCATAGCCCGGCCACCTATGATGAGCTTGAACGCTACGTGGCGGCTTACCGGCCGAGCGAATGCCTTATGGTGGCGAATATAAATGAGAGATTAATGGAGGAGGTGAGAGGATTTGTGGGGCTGGAACAGACGAAGATACATAAAGTAGCAAACGAAGTACATAACGCAAACGCAGTAGCTAGTGCAAACGCAGTACATAGCGCAAACGCAGTACATAACGCAGTAGCTAGCGAAGCAGGTAACGCAAACACAGCCCTAAAAACCTTTGCGAAAAATGCCGAGAAGCAAATCTATCAAGTGGAAATACTAAAAAAGTTCTTCCCCCAGCTCACGTCCTTCCCCGACCAGTTTCCTACCCACTCGATTGCCATCCAAGCTTTTTGTTTGCTGCTCGATTTTGTTTATCAGCACAGCCCGAATCTCGTCAAAAAATTAACTGAACCTGTCTTTGAAAATTATACTGACCGACTCATTTTAGCCAACCATTCGCTGAACCAGTTAAACATCATTGATGATGCGCGGCACACGGGCAAATTAAAGTCGGTAAGCAGCCTCTTGAACAATTGCGTGACGACCATGGGCAAACGCCAATTTATGTATAATCTCCACTACCCCAGCACCCAGCCCGCCACCCTCCAAGCCTCGTATGATATAACCGAACACCTCTTGGCGCAAGGCGAAGCGTATTTTCTCTATATACGCCAAAAATTAAGCGCGGTCAGCGACCTGGAAAAATTCGCACGCAAAATGGTGATACGCAAGGTCCAGCCTAAAAATTTGGCCGTCTTGGCCGACGATTTGCGAGAGATTGGCGAATTATACACGTACTTGGAAAAGGACTCCGTGTTAAACGTAGCCAAAAACCATATAACAAACATGTGCCGCACCATCACAGCGGATTTAGCCCGGGTCTTTAATCTGGACCTTTGCCGGGCGCTCGCAGATATTAGCGAACCGAGCCCGCTGATTCAGCGCGGCATCTCTCCCGTCCTCGATGAATTGCTCCAAACGAGCGTCGATGGCGGCGATAAATTAGAGGCGATATGTAATTATCTCTCTAGTCTTATCCAGCAAAGCGAAAAAAAGCCGGCCAAAGCACCAGCAACAGCAAGAGCAACCGCAACTACGTATGCGTATGTGAAACTGCACGAAACCGCCAAAAGTCACGCGGTTTTGGTTTGTACAAGCCGCCGCACGGAACTCTTGAAGGAGGCTATACATAAAAGCACCATAGAAATCACCTATACCTCTAACTATAGTCACCAGACCGAAACCTTTACGTTTGACCTCGCGGCCTTAGAATATCTGCCGCACGGAAATAGCAAGACTGAGAAAAGCATTACGAGCCGGCAAATTCGCGAACTGACCAGCGAGAATGAAGAAGTGAAAGGCAAATTGGTGCGCGAAATGAATCTCGTGTTTCAAAATTATATCACGGCCTTCGCGAAATATGACACGGAAATTCAAGCGCTTATTCACTATGTGACCGAGATGGATATCTTACAAGGCAAAGCTTATACAGCGCATAAATATAATTATTGTAAACCGGTCTTGATTAAAGCGCCGAAAGCCTTTTTCCGCTTCACGGGCCTGCGCCATCCGTTGATAGAACACTTGCAGACGAATGAATTGTACGTGACGAATGACTTGGCTTTGGGTCAAGAGACGGCAGCAAGCGAAGCAGCAAGTGCCACGGGTACGGGCACAGCCACGAATGGCATTCTCCTCTACGGCACGAACGCGGTCGGCAAAACCAGTTTCATTAAATCGGTCGGCATTGCCGTCATCATGGCTCAGGCGGGTTTATACGTCCCCTGCCAGTCTTTTACCTACAGCCCCTACCAGCAACTGTTTACCCGGATATTAGGCAACGATAATCTCTTTAAGGGGCTCTCGACTTTTGCGGTGGAAATGACCGAATTGCGTACCATTCTCACGCTGGCGGACGCCCATAGCCTCGTCTTAGGCGATGAACTCTGCTCGGGCACGGAAAGCGATTCGGCTTTAAGTATTTTCACCGCTGGTCTCGAAATATTACACGAAAAAGAAAGCACCTTTCTCTTCGCCACGCACTTTCATGAGATTAATAAATACGCAGAAATCACGGCCCTCACCAAAATGAAAATGATGCATATGGCGGTGCATTACAATAAAGCAACCAATCTCTTAATCTATGACCGCAAATTGCGGGACGGCCCGGGCGAAAGTATGTATGGTTTAGAAGTCTGTAAATCGTTGAATTTGCCGGAGGCGTTCTTACAGCGCGCGCACGATATTCGCCTAAAATACCACCCGGAACAACAAAACATTCTCTCTTTATCGCCGACGCATTTTAATGCGAAGAAATTAGTAACGAATTGCGAAATCTGCTTGGAGCAGAAAGCGAGCGAAGTCCACCATTTACAGCATCAAAAAAAGGCTGATAAAAAAAATGAATATATTACTACTGAAAGCGGAGAGAGTTTCCACAAAAATCATGTGGCGAATTTATTGAATATCTGCGAGGCGTGTCATAAAACAATCCACAAGGCTAAGGCCGAACATAAAGTGGTAAAAACGAGCGAAGGCTATGTATTGGCCAAAATAAAATAGGGCCAAAATTAAATAGGACCAAAATCAAATAGGTCCAAAATCAAATAGGACCAAAATCAAATAGGACCAAAATCAAATAGGGCCAAAATCAAATAGGTCCAAGCTATAATTAGCGAAGCCTATAGTATTGTCGGAGCCTATAGTATTGTCGGAGCCTATAGTATATAGCGCAAATGCCGTTTTTTCCTCAAAGGCACAAAAATAAAATAATTATAATATTTTTAAGCGCATTATTATGTTTATTATTAAGCAGTTTGTGGTTATTAAAGAAGAGAGAAGGCTTTTATACTCTTGCCAATGACATGGCAGATGATGACGAATCTAATGATGTTACAAACATAGTTGACCGCGGGTTTAATGCATATGAGTCATACTCATTGGATGATGCCATTGACACGGTGAATAAAAAACCGGGCGAGTATCTAAGCAATATGTTTCCGGACACCAGCGCTAATGCCAAAGCTGACGCGGCGCTGATAATGGATGCCATGCTAATGGATAGATTGAAAGCGAACGCGATTGCCAATGGCATCGCAAAAGAGAAAGAAAATGTGCCTTTATACCCGAAAGGCGCAAAATCCATCTACATTGGCGACGAGCGATACGGTGCCTCTCAAGCCGATTATGATTTAAATACGATTGCCACGGATATCATAAACAAAAATCCGTACCAAAAAATAAACTGGAGCACGGTACAGTTTGATACGACGAAAAATGTAAAAAATACTATAGGGGCGATTCAGTACCCGAGTGATAATGTGCCGATGAATTACCCGAGACATAAAGTGCCGATTATGATAGATTCGTGTAGTTCGTTAGGGATATTAAATAGTGAGTTTAAAACCGATATTTGTACCACTCACGCAGGCGATAATATTACTATCAATGAAAAATGCCAAGAATTATCGGCGACCAACTGCACCCTACCGAGTTGCTGCGTATTAGTTAATGGAACCTGTATGGCGGGCAATAACAACGGCCCGACCTTTAGTACGCATAATGGTATGACCATCGATTACAATTATTACTATTATAAAGATAAATGTTATGGGGTTTGCGGAAGTGACGCAAACCAAATCCGGGCGAGCAAGGAAGCAGCCATCGTACGCGCCCAGGCAGAGGCAGAGGCAGAGGCCAAAGCCAAAGCCAAAGCGCTAGCAGAGGAAGGTGATAATAAAAGGGCAGGCCGAGCCAACCTGATTAACTCCCTTGCCGAAAATCCAACAGCCGAATCTACGAATAGCTTATTAGATACCTTTAAATTTTCAAAGGATTAAATTTCCGTATAGCTAGATAATTAATTCTTCCTTAATTATAAATGATTAGATTTCTTCTAGGGCTGATTGTAATTTTAGGCATAGTCTGTCTCTACCAAATAAATAAGCAGAGGGAAGGGATGGATATAACGGAGATGGCGAGACGTGTGGGGGGGCAAGTAACAGAAACCGCAGAAAAAAAAGACGATGGCGCAAGCGCAAGCAGCAGCGGCGGAGCAAGCAGCAGCGAAAGCACTGACAAACCAGACATCATCACCGCAGAGGGCGCCCAAGCATTCGCCACCAGCATTCAAACGCAAATGGTAGAGGCAGGCGTGCCGGTCCCTTCTCAGGAAGAGATGAGTCAATTATTTGACCAATTAGCTAACCTGGCCACACAAGAAGTAGCCGCAGCCAATAATTATCAGAATGCTATCCAAGAAGCTGAAGATACTAGTCCGGTGGAAAATACGGTAGCTCCGACCCTTCCCTTTCCTGATACCTCTTTTTTTACGGGTGATACCTTTGGCAGTGCGTTTTGCCCAATTAACCAGGAAAATCCCACACAATTACAAAATCAATGTTCGCTCTTAACGGCGGATAGCTGTAATGCGACGGATTGCTGTATTTGGATTAATGGCACCAAATGTGTGGCGGGGGATGCGAGTGGACCGATGGAAATGAATTTAGATGCAAAGTATTACTCGCACAAATATCAGTGCTATGGGGCGTGCGCGGGCAGTACACCACAACGCACACCACAACGCACACCACAACGCACACCACAAAGCACACCACAAAGCACACCACAACGCACACCACAAAGCACACCACAAAGCACACCACAAAGCACACCACAACGCACACCACAAAGCACACCACAAAGCACACCACAACGCACACCACAAAGCACACCACAAAGCACACCACAAAGCACACCACAAAGCGTTGATTGTAGCGACGAATTGACTATCGTATCTACCGCTTGTCTTAATCAAATCAGTGCCTCATTGAATTGTCCTGGTTATAATATTCCAAATAACTTCACGGGAACAAGCGGGGACATGGTAATAGCAAACAATCAGTTGGATATGTCAAAATTAAAAGGTTTTAATTGGGGGGTTGTAAAAAAAAGTATTAACGATGAGATTAAATTACACCCAGATAGATGTTCCAACCCTAAATTTCTTATATCTACATTTAAATAAAAATATTTAATGAAAAAATTGATTTATTTAAATTATAAATACATATAAATAAATCCAGTATATATAAAAGTAAAGATGCTTATTCCCGTGAAATGTTTTACGTGCGGAAAAGAAATCAGCAGTTATTATCGGGCCTATGAACGCGAAGTGCGGCAAAAGAAAATGGCCGCTGGGATTGTAAATGATGTCATTTATTTGACGAAAGCGCAAACGGACAAAACCGCCGAAGGTGAAGTTTTAGACAAACTCCTGATTAAAAAAATGTGCTGCCGCCGCCATATTTTGACCCATGTCGAAATTGAATAATTGATTATAGCATAAATTTATAAATATATAAACTCAATAAATATATAAACTCAATAAATATATAAACTCAATAAATATATAAACTCAATAAATTTATATATTTTTTTTTAAATTTATATTATATAAATGAAAAGCAGAAGAATCCATAAGCGTACAAGACATGCTAAGCGTACAAAAAGACATACAAAGCGTACAAAAAAATATGCAAGGCGTATGCGCGGCGGCAATGGAATGCGGCCTTTCGTTGGTGCGCCTTATAATGCCGCGGCTGCGTACCCTCAAGGCAATTATTATGAATATAATGCGGCCGTGAAAGCCGCGCCTGCCCAATCGAATGCGCTTTTGGAAGAAGGCGTGATGAGGGGGATGGTGAGAGCGGGCGGAGGCAGAAGCAAGCGAAGCAGAGGCAAGCGAAGCGGGCACAAGCGAAGCAGAGGCAAGCGCAGCAGAGGCAAGCGAAGCGGGCACAAGCGCAGCAGAGGCAAGCGAAGCGGGCACAAGCGCAGCGGGCACAAGCGCAGCAGAGGCAGACACATGCGCGGCGGCGGGTTGAGTCAATTTATGTCCTCGATTATACCCGAAGAAGCACTAAATGTTGGTCGGTCGGTGCCATCGGCCATAGGTCATGCCTATGATAAATTTACCGGAGTTTTATCCACCCCCTCGTCGATGGTTTATCCTACCCAACAACCTTTGGTGTACGCCCAGGATGAGGGGATATCGAGAATGCCACCCCCGACAAATATTATGAAGCTGTATGAAAATGTGAATAATACCGTGGCGGCCATGTAATAAGCGCCATGTAATAAGCGCCATATAATAAGCGCCATATAATAAGCGCCATGTAATAAGCGCCATGTAATGAAATAGCTCCTTTATTTTTTTCTAAAGATATATCATAATGTTGAAACTTATTAAAAAACTCTGTACACCCGCGTACGTTTATTTAGTCATATCCGTTATTGCCATCGTTCTGATGATGTTTCAAAACTGCGGCAATGTTGATATGTATTGCTTGGGCAATTACGAATGTGAAGTCCCCAGCACTGCTTTAATTTTTCTGATTAAATTTATTTATGTGGCCTTCTGGACCTTTATTCTAGATTCAGTTTGTAAAGCTGGCCATAAACAATTTTCGTGGTTTTTAGTCCTCTTTCCCTTTATCCTCTTTTTTGTCCTCCTCGGGCTATTGATGGTTTCCCAAATCGCCAATTAAAGTATAAGTATAAGTATAACAAGTATAAGTATAAACAAGTATAACTAGTATAAAAAAATTATACTAATGATATATAAATGGAAGAGCCTATCGAACAGGCATCACATATGGCCAGTCCAAGATACAATTGTACTTCTTCTTTTGACGACAAATGTTTTCCCTGGTCCATTATTGACAAATATTTTAACGATAACCCGAATTATTTAGTGGCCCATCATTTGGATTCTTATAATTCTTTCTACAATGAAGGCATCAAACGCATCTTCAAAGAAAAAAATCCCGTCAAAATCATGAAAGAACAAGACAAAAAAACCGGCGAATTTGCCCTCAAATGTGATATGTATTTAGGGGGGAAAAATGGCGACAAATTGTATTACGGCAAACCTATTATTTATGACGAAAATCGAGAACACTTTATGTACCCCAATGAAGCCCGCCTCCGCAACATGACCTATGGTATCACCATTCATTATGACGTCGATGTGGAATTTTTCATATTGAATAAAGAAACTGGTCTCATCGACGAAAAGCAAATCACTTTACCTAAAATCTTTCTCGGCCGTTTTCCCATTATGCTTCAATCCGACCTCTGTATCCTAAATGGCCTCGACAGGCAAGTGCGTTTCCGGATGGGCGAATGCAAGAATGATAAAGGCGGCTATTTCATTATCGACGGCAAAGAAAAATGTATTGTCCCTCAAGAAAAATTCGCCGACAATATGCTCTATGTGCGGGATAAAGGCAATGAGTTGTATAGCCACTCGGCCGAGATTCGCTCGGTCTCCGAAGATGCGTCGAAACCCGTTCGGACCTTGGCCGTCAAAATTGTCACGCCCAGTATAACGAAAACCAATCAACAGCTGGTCGTCATTGTGCCGAATGTGCGGAAGCCGATACCGCTTTTCATTCTCATGCGGGCGCTCGGTATTGAATCGGACCGAGAGATTATTGATTATTGTCTCTTGGACCGCGAGGCCTATGCGCATTATATAGAACTTTTCATTCCGTCCATTCATGACGCCGGTCGGCTTTTTAACCAAGAAGTGGCCTTGAAATACATTGCGACGTTAACCAAAGGCAAAACCATTCCGCATGCCTTGGAAATCCTGACGAACTATTTGTTGCCGCATATTGGCGAAATGAATTTCCAGGAGAAAGCCTATTTTATTGGCTATATGGTCCATCAGCTGTTACAGGTGTATACGAAAGAACGCAAGGCGACCGACCGCGATAATTTTCGGTTCAAACGCATCGAATTGACCGGGTCGCTCTTATACGATTTATTCAAGGAATATTATTCGCTCCAGCAGCACGAGATTTTCAAGAAATTTGATAAAGAATATTATTACAAACCCGTCCTGTATATCAATAATTTCCCGTCGTTGATTGAATTAAATTATAAAGAATATTTCAACTCGCAGCGGCAGGTGGCGGATGGTTTTCGCAAGGCCTTTAAAGGTGGCTGGGGGGCGGAAGCCCATACGAAGCGGGTCGGCGTGGTGCAAGATGTGAACCGGTTAAGTTTCAATTCGTTCGTGGCTCAAATGCGGAAACTGAATTTACCGTTGGATGCGAGTGCGAAAATTGTGGGGCCGCGCTTGGCGCATACGACCCAGTGGGGGATTATTGACCCGATTGATACGCCGGATGGCGGTAATGTCGGGCTCCACAAGAATTTGACCATTATGGCGGCGGTGACCAAAGGGTACTCGGCTTACCCGATGATTCGGTGGTTGCGGATGCACGCGGACCTCTTGTTTTTGAATGAATGTACACCGATTATCCTCTCGCGCTTGTGCAAGGTCATGGTGAATGGCAAATGGGTGGGTGTATTGACGGCGCCGCGCCAAACCGAGCAAGAGATGAAAACGTTGCGGCGCATTGCCGTCATCCCGACCTTTACCAGCATCTATTGGAATATCGAGCAAAATACGCTTTTTATTTATACGGATGCGGGGCGCATTTGCCGGCCGATTTTTTATACAAAGCACGGCAAGCATGACAAGCAGGGCCAATATATGAAGCCGAGCTACGATAATGAGGCTATCCTCGAAAAAATACAGAAGAATGATTTCACTTGGGAACAGCTGATTACGGGCTTCGCAAAAAAGAAAGAAAGTGCGAATTTTAGCGTGACCGCTGGCCGGTTTTACGATAATGTCTCGGACCTATATAATGTGACCGATGTGAAAGAATTAACGGCTTCGCAGGCGCTGCTCGATTACGTGGATACGTCGGAGACCGAAGGGGCTTTAATTGCGATGGATTATCAAAGCGCAGCGGGAGCAGTAGAGCAAAGTGCAAACGCAGTAGGGCAAAAAGCCTATACCCACGTCGAAATCCATCCTTCCTTGATGCTCGGTATCATGGGCAATCAAGTCATTTTTCCCGAAAACAATCAATTGCCGCGTGATTTATTTGCCTGCGGCCAGGCGCGCCAAGCCATCTCGCTCTACCACTCGAATTATCAAGTGCGGGTCGATAAAACCGGCATTGTCCTTAATAATGGCCAAGTGCCCCTCGTGAAAAGCCGCTACCTCAAATACATTAATAATGAAGAACATCCGTGCGGCGAAAATACAATTGTCGCGATTATGTCGCTCAATGGCTATAACGTCGAAGATTCGATTCTCTTTAATGAGGGCTCTTTAAAGCGCGGTCTCTTTCGCACGACCTACTACAGCGTTTACGAAAGCCGCGAAGAAAGTTCCACTGTTGGCAAAACCACCGTCGACGCGGTCTTTGCGAATATTGAAAGCAAGGACGTCACCGGTTTAAAGCCCGGCTGCGATTATGCCCAGCTCGACGAGTATGGCTTAGTCAAAGAGAATACCTATGTCAACGAAAAAACGGTCCTCATCGGCAAAGTGACGACCAATCTCGAGAAACCAGGCACCTATCGCGATGCGTCCAGCCTCCCGAAAAAAGGGCAGATGGGCTATGTCGATAAATCCTTTATGACCGAAGGCGAGCAGGGCTTTCGAATAGCGAAAGTGCGGGTGCGGAATGAGCGGATTCCCGATATTGGCGACAAATTTTGTAGTCGGTGTGGGCAAAAAGGCACCGTGGGCTTGGTGATTCCGGAGGCCGATATGCCCTTTACGGCGAATGGACTTAAACCCGACATTATCATTAACCCCCACGCTTTACCCTCGCGGATGACCATCGGTCAATTGGTCGAATCGTTGATGGGCAAAGCCTGCGCCATGCAGGGAGCCTTCGGCGATTGTACGGCCTTTGTGAATAACGGCGATATGCCCAAGGTCTTTGGCCAACTCCTCACAGAAAACGGCTACCACTCCAGCGGCAACGAGCTGCTCTACAACGGGCAAACGGGCGAACAAATCCAAAGCGAAATCTATATGGGACCGACCTATTATATGCGCTTGAAACATATGGTCAAAGACAAAATCAATTACCGGGCGCAAGGGCCGCGGACGGTTTTAACGCACCAGACAGTCCAAGGGCGGGCGAATGACGGCGGGCTCCGCATTGGAGAGATGGAGCGCGACGGCCTCATCGCCCACGGCATCACCAATTTCTTACAAGAATCCATGCTAGTGCGAGGCGATGATTATTATATGGCGATTTGTAATAAAACAGGGACGGTGGCTATTTATAACGAGAGCCAGAATTTGTTCTTGAGCCCGCAGATGGACGGTCCTATCAAATTCACGGGGGGGCTCGGCGAGCACCTGAAAATCCAGACCTTGAGTAAATATGGCCGGTCCTTTAGTATTGTGCGCGTGCCTTATGCGTTTAAATTGCTCATGCAAGAGCTCACCACCATGAATGTCCAAATGCGGATTATTACCGAGGCGAATATCGACCAGATGACCAATCTCTCGTTTTCAGACAATATCCAGAAACTGGCGGGCAACAAAAACATCCTATTGAAGGATATCATGCCGAAAGGTCTCCCCACGACGAAGGCAATCGCACAAGAAAAGAAAAGTATGGCGGCCTTGGCCTTTACGAAACTCCCGCCGCCGCCCTTCAAAAAATGGCTCATCAAAGCCCTTGACCCCATCTTAACGAGCGACTTGACGCCCCTGCCCACCGAAGATTCTAGCGATTTTATTACGCTCGAACCGACCCAAGAGAACCAGTGGTTTAAACTGAACGACGACATCAATGCGGCCAAATCGAAGCTGGATGATATTCCGTCGAAAATCTATGATACAATAGCGAACGAGATGGATACCTACGCCAGCCTGAAAAGAGTCGTACAACGCAATTACAATATGGAACACGCGACCAATGCGGCCTTGAAAATGTATGAATTAATTTACCAAATGGAATTGTTGACGAATGGCTCGGCAATAGGCACCGATATCAGTTGTATGCCGGAGGTCCAGGCCTTTTGTAATGCCGAATTGCCCGGCGCCTTTGTGATTGCCATCAACCATTTCATGAAAACGAAATGTATCAGCACCCGCTTTGATTGGATAGCCAGTTCCTATTTGCCCGCGGCGGCCATGCAAGTCGGCAATACGACGGTTTTGGAGGACCGCTACAAAATCTATGAGCGCAATCGCTTACACTGGCTGATGGGGCCGGCACCGAATGGGTTGCCGGAGGGCCAAGAGCCGGTCTCGGGCGATGTCATGGACCCCTTGGTCGTAAATACGTTGGGCAATGCGGCGCATCAACGGTTCGCCGATAACGATGGGGCGAATCTCTATACGAGCGACGTGGGTATCAATCTCACAGACCCGAACAAGGCCGAAGAAGAAACCGCCAGCGTCAACTACGGGCAAGTCCTGACGGGTCTTCTCTCCCTCGCCGTTGGCGGGCATTTTGTCTCTAAGCAGTTCACCTTTGTCACGCCGTTCAGTCGGTCGCTTATTGCGATTGTGGCCTCGTTGTTTGAAGAGACGTATATCACCAAGCCGAAAACCAGCCGGCCGCTCAATTCGGAAGTCTATTTGGTGGGCAAATGGTTTAAAGGTATTAGCCCCGAGCTGGCCAAAGCCTTGCTGGACCGCAGCGAAGCGTATAAGACCTTGGATAAATTGCCGACAACCTGGGGTTCGCTCTTACAGCCGGCGCTTTTAGCCCAGGTGGATGCGGACATTTTACGCGCCGCCCAAGAAGTCCACGGGGACCAACAGGTGTCTTTTTTACAAGAAATTGTGGATGCTTATCGCGCGAGCAATGAGGGGAAAAACAAACTCGGGAATAAATATGAAGCGCAGGCGCAAAAAACATGGCTGGACGAAAATCCATTGATGGTGATTGCGTCGGAAGAAAATTTGAATCGGGCTCAAATCGAAGACGCGGCGCGGTATATGCCGCAGCCGAGACCTATGCCCGTGCAAATGCAGGCTATACCTGTGCCCTATACCGAACCCGAGCTTGAAGAAGAGTCGATTTTAATACCGGAAGAAGAGGTTGAAGCCGAAGAACCCAAGGAAGAGAATGAGACGGTCGGAGAGAAGAGAACGATTAAGTTTACGATGTGATAAGTTTACAATGTGATAAGTTTACAATGTGATATATATAAAATTCTTATCTTGATAAAATTTTATATATTATATAAAATTGAAATTATCTATTAAAAAAAACTTGACTATAATAAGGAGCAAGAATGGCAACAACCACGAGTATGCAAAGCGGTCAAATCATTGAAATCTACAATTCGCGCAAAACGGTGATTGATTTACTCGAGGCACAAAAATACGATGTCTCCCAGTATAAAGATTTCGGCATCAATGATGTGAATACTTTAATCCAGACCAAACAGATGGATATGTTATTGAAGAAAACAACCATGGATAAAAGCGTCTATGTCAAATACCATTTAGCGAAAAGCCTCCGCCCGGTCAATCTATACGAATACATCGAGGACCTCTTTACGCTCGAAGAAGTCTTACAAAAAAAAGACGATTTGATGGTCATTATGAAAGATGAGCCGAACGATACCATCCGGAAAACTTTAACCGATATTTGGGAAAAAGAAGGCATCTATATCATCGTGATTAATATCAAGCGGTTACAGTACAATATCCTGAACCATCAACTGGTGCCCGAGCATATCGTCCTAAGCGCAGAGGAAGCGGCGGAAGTCAAAAAGAAATACAATATTCATGACGATAGCCAAATTCCGGATATTTCGCGCTTTAGTCCGGTGTCGCAGGTGATTGGCATCCGCCCGGGCGAATTGTGCCGCATATATAGGCCGAGCAAAACCGCGATTAAAGCCGAATTTTACCGAATTTGTTTTAATAAATAATACGTATATATAATAATGCCTGTTACTGACCAAGCCAAATATTTAAATGACCGCTTTTATCTTATTTTAA
>Ga0209086_10002551_pt1 | contig 14150 bp, 16 predicted proteins | sample M_130207_XF_Meta_FD_187312 | JGI IMG/M metagenome (GOLD analysis project Ga0209086, IMG submission 187312) | Freshwater microbial communities from Lake Montjoie, Canada to study carbon cycling - M_130207_XF_MetaG (SPAdes) (version 2) | ecosystem: Environmental > Aquatic > Freshwater > Lake...
TCTTAGTCTGAACTTCTTGAGGCATTAACTGTGCTTCAACCATTAATTTCTGTGCTTCAGCCCTATTTTGCTCTGCTTGAGTAGTATTTACAGCAATTTGAGCCTGTGCCGATTGCATTGCCAACTGTGCTTGCGCCTGTTGCATCTGTTGTGCTTGTGGATCAGGCTGCATCATCTCATCTAACTTAGCCATCAACTCCATACGGTTAGACAAACTGCTGTTTCCAACTATTCCTTTAAGCAAAATAGGAAGAACAGGGGTATTTGCACCTAGAGTCTGCAACAAACCAATGAATTGCTGCTGTTCATACTCTCTGGCAATGATGCCAAGGGTTGCTGTAGGGATGAAGTTCATATCAACAGAGGGATAACGCTCTGGATCAAACTGCATGAACCTGAAAGCAGCCTTCTTGATAAATGGAATCAAGAAATCTTCTTGGAAATTCACCAATGTGCGCTTGTATTTTTTGATGATGGAGGCAACCGCCATCGACATACCACCACCATCACGACTAGCTTGGCTAATCATGCCATTGGAGTCTAGAGTTCCTGTTGCTTGTAGCAACATTCGCTCAAAGTCTTTGGCAGTTGCAAGGTTGTTCGGGTCAGTAGCACCAAACTTGAATGGGAACAAAATCTCGCTAGGCGCACCATTGACCAGAATAGCTTTTCCGGGCTTTACCTCGAACTTCATACCACGGGGCAAGCGAGTTGCATCCATCGCCATCATGGGAGAGGTACTCAGTGCCAGTGAATCTAAGTGGCTGCGGGTCTGTGCATCAATGGCCTTTTGCATATTAAATGCTTTTTCCACCGTACCACGACCCAACAACCTGTTTGGCACAGTATCGTCTTGGTAAGACAAAACTGGCCTGTCTTTCATCATGTATGGATTTTCTTCAGCCTTTAAGAGCATTCCATCATTGGCAATCACGATAATGGCCTCAACCATGTCTGTGTAGTCTTCTGCCGTTGAATTCTCAGGGAACAACTCAACAATATCCTTGTTCTCTTTCATGTTCTCAAGGTACTCACGGGGAACTAATCCATAGTAGGTCAACAAAAGAACCTTTTCATCTTGGTACTGGCTTACTTCTTGGGTAGGCTCAAGGTCAGTGTCTTCACTGGTAGTACCAATGTCCACCTTACGGTAGATTCCACGCTCGATCCCTTGCACAACCTTATGAATTGAAACGTATTTTTCAATAGCCACGCCCATACAGTCATCAATGCTTGTGCCGTTAGGGTCAAACAAGAAGTTCTTGGGGTTGACAGGCATGATCTTGACAGAAATTCTGTCTCGTTCCATCACACCAATAGCTGCCTGACCCTGCTGATTAGGAATAGGTCGAGTCGATGGAACATACTCTTTTTCAGTCTTGACAACAATCTCACCTATGCCTGTGCCATAGATTTCAGCCATCAATTCGATCTGGTCGATAGCTTTTCTGATTTTGTCTTTCTTGAAGTCCTCAGTAAGTTGAGCCTTAATCATCTCAACATCAATAGGATTCCCATTTACATCTTGGATATTGTCTTCAATGTCAAAGAAGTCACCTTGTCCAAATATGGCTTCCATGATCTCAGCGTGACGAGTCTCGACTGCTTGTTGAGTAGCAGGAGTTACGATTCGGCTGCGTTCTGATTCACGGGTTTTATCTTCAGATGCCCATTGACCACGGAAGATACGCTCGTATTCCAGCCAATCAGGGAGAAAGTTGGTGTCTCTATAGTCACGCCATCTATTGCAATGGTCAGTAACAAAATCGGTCAGTTCTTTATCAGCCTCAGTAGGCTCATAAAACTCATTCTGTTCTAGTTTGACTTCTTTATTTGTTGCCATAGTGTTACCTTATTGATGATCCGATTGTATTTCCAAAGGGGTCGGTGTACATAGGAAGAGTTTCGTAAGAATTCTGGTACTGGTTAATTGGCTGCGCCAGCAAGTCAGGTAGTGCAACTCCCATAGCCGTAGCCGTTGCTACATCCTTGCGGAATGGGTCAAAGGCTGCAAAGCGGGAGCGCACATTAGAGGGGTCAGTAATTACACTTTCAAGACCACTCATATTTCTGCCAGCATAACCAGCATCTGCAAGAGCCTGAGTGGTTCTTTTTTTCCACTCTGCAACGCTAAAATTAGGATTTTGAGCCGCCATTTCTTGGCGTATGGATTCGGCAATATTCATCGCAACATCATCATCTGCAAGTTTACCTCTAGCCACTAGCGGTAAAACTCTAGCATTTCCAGCGGCATTCAAGCTAGTATATTTTTCGGCATATTGGGAACTTGGACTGACATACACGCCAGCACCTAACTTACCTTGTAGTGATGGTCGAATACTTGCAAAATCAACATCAGTTGCATGATACAGAGGATTATTAACATCAAACCCCATAGCCGCCGCCCTCATATCTGGCGTATTGGTAGCTGGCAAACCTAGACCACCTTGTTCAACTGGCAATGCCGCCCTTTGCTGTGCAAGGTCTAATGCGGCTTGTTGTGGGTATTCAAAATTGGTGTTGTATCCATACTCATAAGGGTAACCCTCAGTGGATAAAGTCTTAGCTGGCACTTTTTTACTAATGATCTCGTATTCACCATTCAATGTACTTTCACCATGTTGCTTTGCATACGCCTTGCTAGTAGATACCCAATCACCACTATTAATGTCTTTTACACCTTTGGGTACTGCCCTAAATATCTCTACTTCAGCGTTAGGTTTCCCCCTAGCTTTTAATGCGGCAATACGCCATTCAGAATCAACTAACCTATCACCAAGACCATACAACTGCTTACCCTGCTGAGAGTAAACATCTTCTGGAAGAATCTTTGTCAAATCATCAAGTGTTGCGCCATAGGTTTTTGCATTCGGGGCTAAATGACTTCCGCGATAACCCAAGTCTTTAGCAGTCATACCCACAGGGTTATAAGCATCTGCATATAGTCTAGCTAACTCTTGTCCTTGAGGACTCATTAAGCCTTTTACGCCTTGGGACGCAACCTGTGCATTTAACTGGTTAAGGTATCTGGCACGATCATTTGCATTGTTAACAACTTGTTCAGTGGATGCCATAGGATTGGAGACAACATCTCCTAGAGTGCGCTTCAACGCATCTGCCCTAGAGTAGATATAGGGTAGAACTCCACCTAATAATCCAGTTGCCATCTAAACTCCAGAAATAATGTCCACGGGTGTCCACTCGTCTTCATCATCTGCCTCAAAGTATGAGGTTATAGACAACTGATCTATATAACTTAACGCATCAGGAAGATCGTCATGCACCCCCTGACTTGGGTACATAAGCAACTGGTCAACGAACTCAGACCAATCCTCTTCCTTATTAAGCACTATTCTGCCATGCTCAAAGCGTCCTTGCAATGCCCAAATGATGCGGTCTGACTTCTTGCGATTCCCATGCGTCAAATCCACAATATGTGCATATATGTTCGATTTTCGCATTAAATCAGACAAATAGGGAAGTACCGCATTCTTCAACGCCCCACGCTCAATCCCAATGCTCAAGGGGCGGTACTCCCTGATAGCCAGCAGTATATTCGCCGCCGTAGTCCTAATGTCCCACCGCCCAAACTCAATCTTCTCAACATACCACTTGCCGTCCTCTGTGACTTTCACCACCGCAATGGCACTCTGGTCAAGACGCTTCTTCGAGTTGGCAGCTTGCTTCGCAACCTCCTCAAACCCCGCTAAGTCCACCGCTATGAAGTAACTTCCCTGTTCAGGTATCTCCCCGTACTTCAGCCATTCTTCCTTGAAGACATCGCTCCCCGCATTGTCAAAACTGGCAAGGTATTCCTGCTTGAAAGCAAAGGTAGATAGGGTTTTCTTTGCGCTTTCGATTTCGCTAGGGTCTATAAGAGGGTTGTCTTGGGTAGTAAAGTGCCAGCTTTTCCAATCCTTGTCTTCTTCCGACTGCCCTAAGTTATACAGGTCATATAACCAATTTCGTCCCTTTGGTGTCGATATGAACAGGGCTTTACCCTTTTTATCACTCAATGACGCACGAATCACCTGTTCCCAAGTCTCAGGCTTAATGTCAGCAACCTCGTCCAGTACCGCATATGTCAGACTGATACCCCGTAAGGTATCTGGTCTGTCTGATCCCCTTACATATATCTTTGCACCATTAATCAAGGTGACTTCCATGTTGTTCACATGGCTAGACTGAATGATGTCTCGCCCAATGTCCAGCAGTACATCCCAAATGATCTGCCTAGCCTGACCCTGAGTAGGAGCAACGTAAAGAACAGCCGATCCAGCAGGGCAACTCAAACCCTCTATTAATAGTGTCGTTACCGCTAACCTAGACTTACCGCACCGCCGTCCAGCTACAACAACCTTGAACCTCGTCTTGTCGGCGTAGACTTCCTGCTGCCACGGGAGCAGGGCAAAGTTCAGGTCAGCCATTCTTAGCCTCTATGTCTTGGATGTCATCTGGCTCTGGATCAATCACCGTAGTACTCGCCGCTGGTGCGCCGATCCCCGTAATATTAATGGTGACCGCACTCCTCTGGCCTTTATCCTTGTCAAACATACTCACTGGCAACGTCCTGTCCACGCACATCTTGATAGCCGCCATCTGTGCAGGGTGGTTGTCGTTCAACGCAATGGAGATCATCTTCTCCACAACATCCTTACCACTCGACCTGATAAGCATATCCTTCAAGTCCTTGATCCTCTGGCTGTCAGTCTTGGGTAACGCAAGTTCAGGATTCCTTGCGTACTCCTGTATCTGACGCTTTAAGCCGTAAATACCTTTAGGTCTGCCAGCTTTCTTCTTCTCTAGCTGCGCCTGTGGCTCGTCTTGGATGTCGTCAATCTGTTCTATCTTCACGATTATCCTTGTGCGTTGTGGGCGTGATAGGTGGGGACTATAGCAAATTAGTAGCCGATATGGTAAATTTATCAGTGTTGGCGCATAGTACCCGAATGATTTCCCTTAAGGTTATCTAATTACTAATTCGGAACTCCCTGCGCCAACACCAACACGCATGGGGATTGACTCTAGGGACTACTGGGGTAGCGCAACAGTCTCCAGCCGTGTTGGTGGGCAGCGTGTCGGCATCGCGGGAGTTTCTTTGTTGTTGAATTGCGCCCTAATCCTGCCTTATGGAAACCACCAACACCCCCTTTTTTTCGTAGCGGGGAGTGGGGGCTTCGCCTATTTTCCTAATTTAGCTTTTTCGGTGGGGCGGATGTACCTGTAAATTTGACCGCCGCCGACCTCCCCCTCCCCCCCATCGAAAAGTTATCCACAGGCAAATTGCCAGATGCGAGTTATCCACAGGCAACTGTGGATAGTGTGGATAACTTCTGTAAGTTGTTGATTTTGCTGTAGTTTTTCTGGACGCTTACAAACTGCTGACAAAATCCATTTAATACAATGTCCATTATGTTAACTCAAAATCATAGAAAGTATTACTGATCGGTGCATTCTGAGATGCAAACTGCAACCAGACTGTGCATATGTGGATAACTTCGATGCCGATCTGTGGATAACCTGTGGATAACTTCCAGATCGGCGGGTTGGCAACTGGCGGAGGCGGGGAGGGAAAGAGGCGGATGGTGCATTATTGGGGAACTTGATTACTTTAAGTCATAAGGACTTTTAGTTATTACAATGGCATTCGTTATGCACTTCTAGTTTCTCGTAAAGCCACGCTAATCTTTGCTACGGTAATGCCTCTAATTCGCCTTAGAACCGCTTACAAGAGGCTTTTCTAGGCTTTCCTTATCTACCCCTAAGAAATCATATAAATCCATCTCTGGTCGGTATCCGCAATTCCAGAGGATTTGATAGGTATCCAAGACATTCCTAAACCCATCAGAGATATTGCCATCCCCAGCACAAGCTAGGATTAGTTTATCTGGCATGGTCAATTCACGGTAGAACCAGCGAGAGTTAACGCTTGGCGGTCTACCATTACGTCTAGCCATTACTTCCTCTTAGGTAAGTTAAACAGTTTCGGCGCATCACCACCACCGTAGACGGGTTCGAGGTCATCAACCATATCGTCAAAGCCTGAGCCTTTGCCAAAGTCCTCACCAGCCTTGAACCTCTTGACCTGTGCGGTTGGATCAAACGCTTTTGCCTTGATGATGAACTGAACTGCTGGCTCGTTGATGATTACCTCAAACTCTTCCAGAGTCCAGATGGTTAGGTCTTTGCGTAGCTTTTGCAAATCAAGGCAATCGTTTATCGTTTCTGTAACTGCCATGATCTGACCGTTTTGGGCTTTCCATTCAACGAAACGAATATTCGGGCTTTGGTCGATCTCATTATCTTCACCCCATTTTTCCAGATGGTCATAACCTTTGACCATACCTGTGATTGCTTTACGCAGCCGTTCAATGTCTTTGTGATCGATGGCATCCCAAACCCTAGCCATCTGACCCCAAAACCTCTCCCTAAACTCACTGTCAACTAAAGTAATCAGTCGATCAACTCCCCATTTCTGATGATGTTTCTCTTTCCTGACCTCCAGTTCCATAAGTGCAGCATTCGATTCAATCTCCCAAGGTGTTGCCTGACGCTTAGGCACTTGAACATCTGGAACATCTTTTCTTGAACGTGATTTAACCATTTTCAATTTCCTTTAAAAGAAGCGACAAAGAGACAAAGGGACATGAGACAAACCCCTTGTTATAGACAAGGGGAGGTTTGTCCCACCCTCATCGGCGGGACACTTTGGGACATTGTCCCACTTTGTCTCGTTTGTCACTGTATAAATACACATATCAAAAAGCCTCTGAACTGGACTTCAGCCAGACCCAACCAGACCCAATTACCACCTTATTTACGCTAACAAGTCTCTCCCTTGCACGAAGCCAAGCCTTGCGAAAAGAGTCCTTATCCTCATCGGTACAACCTTTCATGCTCCAAAACTCTGCTCTCCAATCATCCAAAGTCACTCCATACCTACTAGTACCATCTACTTCACGATATGAGCCTTTAGATTTAATTGCTTTAATCAACGAATCAATCTCAATACGCTGATTCAAGCCAAAGCCAGCATTATTTTTACTGGCTTTTGAGTTCCCACCAGCAATGTCTGGGTTGTGCCTAACTGCCAACGAGGTCAATGCTTCAAACCCAAGGTCTGATGTTCCGATCTCCACCAGCACGATCTCTATGCCCACTTCGATGGAGTCAGACCCATCTTTCTGTTTTGACAGTTTTAGGATTGCGTTACCTATGACGCTAGGGTCTGCTGAGTTGATTACACTGTCTTGCCGCTGTATCTCAAGCACGGTATCGCACCCACCCAAAAGCGAACTATGGCCTCGCAATCCCTTAGTGATGTCCTTACCTGTATGGTGAATCACCATCAAGGCGCACTCAAATAGCTCTTGCAGCTTGCCTGTTTGGGTGATGAACCCACCCATATCCTCAGATGATGACTCGTTGAACTCACCGCCAGCCATACGCATTAACGTATCCAAGATGATGATTTCAAGGGGTTCACCTATCTCAGCTATCAGGTCGTTGATGGCATTGAGGAGTTCTATAAAGTCTTCGGGGCTTGATCTAAGGTTGAGTTGCGCTCTAATGATGTACAGGTTTGCGCCATCTGGACTCTGATTTTGTATCTTGCAAGCCTTTACCCTTGCGCCCATACCGCCGTGACCCTCACCCGATATAAATAAAACAGCCCCTTTCTTGGGTATTTTGTAGCCCATCCAATCTCTGCCTGTAGCAATTGCTTCAGCTAAATCCAAGGCAATGAATGACTTCCATGAGGCAGGGGGTGCGTACAGGGCAACGAAACTACGTTTTGGAATAATTGACTGCACGAGCCACTCAACTGGCTCATCCTTGATTGAGTCCCAAGACTCGACCAGTAGGCGAGGTTTCTGTTCTTTTATATCAAGGTTACTGTGGTTTATCTGTTCTTGAGATAACTCTTGTAACCTTTGCGGGGTCTGAATATCGGCTAATGAGGTTACAACAGGACAGGCTCTAGCCATCAGAGCGAGATTCTGCCTGTCACCCTCATACTTTGTGACCCACTCGAAAGCGTCTTCTTTGGGATTAGAAAGATTCAAATCCAACACCCTGATGCTCTTTGCGGATGGTAAGAGTGACTCAACTATTCTATGGGTGTAATTCCACCCTACTTGATCGTTATCTGGCACTATGACGACATTTGCGCCAGCAAAGTATTGGTTAAGGTCAGGATTCCAACCTCCTGCACCCGCATGAGATGTTGTAGCTACTACCCCAAGACTGCATAAGCTATCTGCCGCTTTTTCACCCTCAGTTATATATATGACTCTGCCATCGGCAACTGCTTGGCGCAGTTCGGGGAGTCTGTAGGGGATGATGCGGCAGTCACCTAACTTCCCGACTCGACTACCATCGGGCATAACCCGTAAGGTCTTGTATGTCTTTCCCTTGATGTCATTGGTCTTATATCGTTGCTTGAGAAAGAGGGAGATGCCATCCTCGTCAACGTAATGCCATTCATGCTCAAGTGTCATGGCCTGTGAACTAGTAGGTATTGGCTTGATGCTTGCTAGGTATTCTGGTCTGTCTGGTAGCTGTGGGAGTATGCCCATATCCTTAATGGTACTGAACACTGTGTGCTGGTCACAGCCACCGTGACATTTGAAGAGGTAATTCCCGTCAGTTGATTCGGTGATGGACAGGGATGGGTGCTTATCTCCCTTGCCTTGACCGTGATCGGGTACAGGGCATGATGCTAGGTAACCGTTGCCTACTTTCTTTGCGTTACCCAAGATGGACGCTATTTCTTGTGCTGACATTTGGTATCTTTATTCAGGGGACAAAAAAACCAGAGTTCTCCCCCGAAAACTCTGGTGCTGGTTAGTTCAGTGTTTAGCTGAACATCTCATCATCATCCATTGCTGGTGTAGGTGCTGGTTTTGCCTTGATGGGGCTAGGTGCTGGTTTGAGGGGTACAGGTGCTGAGATTTCGGGGTCAAAGCCGCCTGAGTTGTCATCTGACAATGCTGCGGGTCTTGCTACCCAACCCGTTACGTTGAACTCAGGTACACGAGTGCTACCTTTACCAACCTTTTCGGGGCGTGAAGACTTGTATTCAACCACGGGCAACTTACCCGCATTGGCAGCAGCTTGTGCAGATACTTGCTTGTACAGAGCTTCAAGTCCCATGTTTGAGCCAGCACCATTTGCAGACCATTCTGCGACACCCATAGTCTTGTTGTAAAAGATGACCTTGAAGCCTCGCTTATGTTCAGGTGTAGGCTGTGCGCCTTTGCGTCCTAATGAGTCATCAGCGATGAACTCAAACTGTCCAGTTGCGATGAGCATCCAACCAGTTTGCACATTGTCGATGTCAAAGACAAACTTCTCTAAGATGAACTCGCCATCTTGGTTTGACCATGCGTTTGCTTGTGGGCTGAAGCGGATGTAGTTACCGTTACCGCCGCCTGAGTTACTGAGGTTTAAATTCACAATGTTTCCTTTTGAAAGTTTTAAGAATGTGACAGATGTCACGGTTGGGGGATTGGGGTTGGGATTATTGACTGAGACTCTTGTCTCTGGCAAGGGTCAATCCTGAAGATATGCGGGAAGTTAACGTATCAATCAAGCCTTTACGGTCTTTCGGTAACAGTTTCTCTGCCGCCGCAGGAGTGATAACTTCCTGCTTTACGACTTGTTCTATCTTGAGTCCAAGGCCAAGTAGTGCGGGGACTACTTCAGATTCTTTAGTCCAAGAGCGTAACGCTCTCTTAGGTGCAAGCTGCCATCCATCAATCACTGCACCAGACTCCATGCGTTTAAGGGCATGATCTCGTACTGCCTTGATGTAGTCCTCAACCATATCAAACTTGGTCAGCAAGACACTGATTTGCTCTTCTGTAAGCATCTCTACGATTGGTGCTGTAGCTACAGTCTCAACGATATTTGCTTGTGCAGGACAGATTGTTTTAGCAGGACAGTACTGACAGGCAGAGTCAGAGGGTACGGGTTGGAATGCAGGGTTCAGGGAATTATCAATAGCAGGGATCAGGACGTAATGCTCCCAATCTACGAGTTCCTGAGTTGTCATTGAGAACTTGCGATTCTCACCGTGATGGGGTTGGATGATCCAGAGTTCTACCTTGTCAATGTCTTGGTAGATATGTTCATCTTCTAGTGCAGCTAATGCATACAGGCGTAGCTGGTCATTGTCTTCAGAGACATAACCTCTGCCTGTTTTCAAGTCTGCAATGATGATTTTGCGCTTCTCTTTGCTAATGCCGATTACATCAGTAGTACCGCCTACCTTGACCTTGCTAGTGTCTTGGTAGGGTAAGAACTTCTCGACTATGACTGAGCCTTCTCCCAACTCATCCTCAATAGCCCAAATAGCTTTCAAATGCTCAAGTGCAAACTCACAGTTCTCCTCAGTCATCAAGATGCCCTCATAGACCTTGCCCTCAAACTTCATTGGGTCTAAGTCACGTTTGAAGCAATGCTCTGCCAAGGCATGAATTGCAGTTCCCATCTTCGCCGCATCGCCGCCCTCAACGTAGGGCATGAGGCTTGAGAGTCTGGCAGAGGCGGGACAGGCAATCCAACGGGCTGATGCAGAGGCTCTGAGATTTAATTGTTTGACTGCCATGATGTCCTTTCAGTGTGATGGTGATTGATTAAAAGTTGATATGCAAGTTGCCTGATTTCGTGAGTAGCTGAATGCCCCAAGTCTTCAGGGTCAAGGAGTTGTTTCAAGAAACCTATGGTTGCAAGGTTTTGCTTTCGTTCCTTTTCGAGTTCAGAGGCAAGCCAGACGATATGCTCACGCATAGCTTGACGTTCTTTATCTTCCATTGCGATACCCCCAAAGTGCAATCAAACTGGCATCTGATCTGCCATCATCCTTGACCCTCTTGAACAGGACTAAGTCACGAGGGAACAACTCCATAGCCCTAGCCCGTGACCCATCCTTACCGCCTACAACTCCCATAGCTTTGATCCAAGTCTGCGGAGTCATAAGGGTTGTCTTAATGCGTAGGGCTGTAAGTGATCCCTCAACGACCCCAAGGCTGCGGGCTAGACTAAAGACACTGGTAACGCCTTGCCCACTCATAGCAAATACCTTTTCTACATAAGCCTCAGTAGGGTCAAAGTCTTTGATGATGTCAACGAGTTCAGGCACTGACACCTGACGCTTGTTCTTACCGTTGCGGGTTAGGGTGACTGTAGGCATATCCTCAACCCTTACCAACTCACCATCAACCACAAGGGCAATAGCACCGTTCAAACCGCAATCAATACCAATGGTGCGCCTAGTCATGCAAACCTCTTAAAAATGCGTGACCAAATGTAACCACCACTAACTTTTGCCAAGAATTGCAATGCAACAATCTCAAGCATCAACCCACCAAAGGCAATAGTTGGAAAGACAACAGAGTCAACCAATGCGCCAGCAGTATTTGAGCCATTGACACGCACCATCCAATCCTTGCCTTTAAGGTACTGGTACGCAACCGCATCAGCTACCATCGATAAACAGAATGCCGCCAAAGATGCAAATGCAATCATGCCTGTTGCTGGATTGATGGCATAAGAAACAATGCTGGCAGTAGCAATCAACCCGCCCATCTTTATTGCTAAGTTGTCACCCTCCCAAAGATCGTGCAGTTTGTCTCGCAAAGACAAGTCTAATCCGATCAAGACAAAGGCATTGACAAGGCTAAACCAGACTCCTAGCCAAGCAACCAAAAGATTTGCGGCAACCAATGCAGCAATGTAAATAAATGCGTAAATCATAATAAAACTCCTTGTTCTACTTGGTGAAAACTCCAAACTGGTGGGGCATTGTGCGCCTCAATCCTACTTCTCATAACTTGCGCTCTTGCCTCTTTAGTTGGTGGCGGGTAATTCCCATTTCTCCACTTCCCATCCATCCCAACATTTCTAGCAATATTTGTGGAGTCAGCAGAGCAAAATGGCAACTTGGTAAAGATGGCAGGGTCAAGCATTCTCAAACCATGTAACTTGCATGATGGTCTGCCTTGGTCATCACAAATAATTCTCATGGCTTGACCAATTTTTGACCACCATTGAAAAGTTCCAATGGTTGAATATTCACCTGAACTACCAATGCAGACCCGAACATAGGTGTTCGCTAATTGCTCAAGCCTTTCAAGTGATTCATGCATATGCCAGACAGGTGCGCCAAACCAATTTGGTAGTGGGTTGTCACGCAATAAAGCATCATTGTCCTGCTCTGTGCCATCAATGACATCAGGCAAAACAGCAAAATCGCATGATGGTACTTTCTTGAGGTTCAATGCCCAATCGTAGAAAGGTTGCCAATTTGCAACAGGAGTTCCTGACTTCCATGCACTGAATGCACCATTATCAATTGCAAATGATTGACAGACATCTATCGCAGTTGATAGTTGATCTGGATGGGCAAAGGAAACAAAGGCATGACCAGCCTGTACAGCGTAGTTTGCAACAGGGGTTGGAGTGATGGGTAGCCCATGATAGTGAATCAAGAAATTAACCCCTTAATCGCCTTAAAACGAGCCTGAATCAGGGAATTCACCGACTCATCTAGCCGCCTGATAGTGGTGACAAGTGGTATGGTTTTACCTGTGGCGTATCTGGAGACTTGAGCAGGGTGAAAGCCAGCATGACGAGCTACATCGGTAATGGTGTAGCCAGCCACTTCAGCCTTTTCCTTAATGTTTTCAATGGTTTGCATAGTTTGTGTTGTCATAGTGGGGAGGAGTCTAAAGACTTTTAATCCATTGGTCAAGCCCTTTGTGATTGAATAGTTGATTAAATTGTGGGGGATTAGTTATAGGGGAGTTGACAAGGTAGTTAATCGGTATATGATTCACTACATCAACAACGCAACCCCAAGGAGATTTCAAATGACAAACGCAACACAAACAACTGCTCAAGAAGAACTCAACATCAATATGTATGGAGTCGCTGATATTGATGCTTATGTGGAATTTGTCAAAGAATCCATCACATACCAATTCACAGGCGCAAACATGGTTGTGGCTGGCCTGATGTCTGATGCTCAAGAATTGATTGCTGGTGGAGCACAAAACAGCAGTCGCCAAACACTCAACATTGCCAAGCACATTTTGTTTTTGATCATGGATGGCGAATTGGTTGGCACTGTAGAACGCAAGTAAACCCAAGGGGGCATAGACCCCCAACTTTAAGGAAAACCATGTACCAAATTGAAGAATCAGAAGCAAACGAGATACGTCTTGAAGCCATGTACCTCAGACGTTACAACAACCAGTTGCTCAACCACCCTGACTGCCGTGACCCAGACCACCCAACCTGTGAACTCTGTGAGGAGAATGATGATGACGCTTAAAGAAACCTTTCAAGCCACAGTAATCGGCTTGATCCTGTCTATCCCTTTCTTTATTGAGATTGCAAAGGAGTTGGTGAAATGACACCCCTACAAGACTTCTGCCAAGAACCTCGTTCAATGGAAGAACTTGAAGAGGCTGAATTCAAGCCTCATAGCGTCTACAACGCCGTTAAAAGAGGTGAACTCAAGAACACCAAGGCAACAGATGATTGGGGTCGTAAGACGCATGGTAAGGGTCTGTTCCTGTCCACCGTCACCATTGCACCCATGAACTTCACCGCCTTGCAATCAGCATGGAACACACAACCACAAGGAGAGACAGCATGAGTCTGCATAAAGAATTAAAAGAACTGGTTACCAAGATTGCACCTACCAAAGACATTGCTGGCGGGTTCATGACCCGTAACGACATCATCCAACTGATTGAAAAGGTAGCTGATGAGGCATCCTTGCTAGGTTGGATTCATGCAGAAACTATGAGCCGTAAAAGGTTAGAGAATAAGATTTTGAGACTTGAGCAGGAAGTTGTGATTCTTAAAGGCCAACTCAAAGACGCTGAGTTAGAGTTGATTGTGGCAGCCGCCAAATGAGCCACTTGAACAAAGTCATCTTGGCTTTGCTTTGTGCTGGCGCACTGTTTTACTTTGATTCAAGGGAGAAAACTCATGTTGGAAACAATCTTTTGGGTACTGCTACTGACTCTATTCGGATTCGTATTGGGGGTATCAGTCTGCGCTCTCACTGTTATGTATCTGTTAAAAAGCGGAGAAGACCAGTGATATGCCCTGTTTGCGAGAAGTGGGTTAGGACG
>Ga0209086_10002554_pt1 | contig 14147 bp, 13 predicted proteins | sample M_130207_XF_Meta_FD_187312 | JGI IMG/M metagenome (GOLD analysis project Ga0209086, IMG submission 187312) | Freshwater microbial communities from Lake Montjoie, Canada to study carbon cycling - M_130207_XF_MetaG (SPAdes) (version 2) | ecosystem: Environmental > Aquatic > Freshwater > Lake...
GTCACTTCGAACGCGACCGACTTTGCCTGGACGGCGACGTCGAACGCATCGTGGTTGACGATCACGGGTGGGGCCTCCGGCACGGGCAACGGCACGGTTCTCTACACCGTGGCGGCGAACGCCGGAAGCGAGCGAGTTGGAACCCTGACGATTGGCGGCCGGACGTTCCCGGTCAGTCAGGGCGAGAAGCCTGAGATCGCTCTGCGGCAGGTCCGGCTAGAGGCAAGTTTTACCACCGGGGATAAAGCCATACCGCTGACGGCTGAGGTCGAAGGGACCCCGGGCCTGTCGATTGCGTTACGTTCGGAGGTTTCGTGGCTGGAGGTGACGCCGAAGATCCTAACGTTGCCAGGGAAAGTGACGATTACGCCGAACACCCAACTCAAGCCGGGTATATACCTCGGCATCGTTACCATGCTGGCGGAAGGGGCGGAACCTGTTTACGTCTATGTCCGGCTGACCGTGACGGAGCCGCCGCAGTTCATCGCATTGCCCGCGGCGCTGCAGTTGGACGGCTCATCGGCGGGGGTGTTGTACATCACCTCGCGCGGGCGGCAGGTGCGGTACGACGCGGAGGCGGTGAGCGAAGGCGGCTGGCTATCGGTGCAGCCGGAAACTGGGACGACCCCGGTGAACCTGCGGGTGACGGCCAACACGTACTTCCTGAAGCCGGGCGTGCACACGGGCACGATTCGCGTGAGCACCCGGGAGACCGGAGGCGGAGCGCCGGTGACGATTCCGGTGACGGTGACCGTACCGGAGAAGGCGCAGTAGCGGGAACCCTCGCCGCCGACCGCTACCATTCAAGTTCCGGAGCGTAAACTTGGGGCCCGTCTAAGACGGGCTCGGCAACAAACACGGACGCTGGTTCATATTCCGTCATAAGACGAATTCGGCCACTGTCGATTAGGCAGCCAGCGCATCTCGCCAGATCTCCAGCTGGGTCGCCCCGCGCCCGCCCAGCTTTCCCAACTTGCATATCCCTTTTTGATCGCTTCCGCTAGAGCCATTCACGCCAGGCGATAGAGGCCGGCGCGTCCATGTCCATCTGGTTAGGCATTCGGCACCTCAGGGCGATCGGCGGTCGTTACCGCAAAAACGCTGCCGCACTACAGGATGCGATTTGCCACCGCCGGGCGGTACTGTTGGCCCTGCCTCCTTGCTTCCGTTTTGCTTCCGTTAAGCGACCTTTTGCCGCCCCCGGCTGCCGGATCCAAAGCCCCTAAGTCTTTGAAAAGTGGCGCGAAAGACAAGATTCGAACTTGTGGCCTTTTGCCCGCGCGGCCAGACCAAGCGCCACAAGCCCATCCTCGTCGCAGAGGCAGCGCCGTCGGGGCCGGTTGGTCGAAAAGTTTTGGCGAGCAGGGCGGGTCAATTCTTCGCGCGTGCCGAAGATCCGAACACTCCTACGTCCCTTTTCGGCCCGCACCACTCCATACATTGATGCTTTTTGCTAACGTGAATTTCATCATTCACAACGTAAAAAAATAAATATTAAACCAATATCTCTCCTCCTATCAATTATTTACGGATTCCAGCTCCCGCCCCCGCAACGAAAAGTCCTTGCTGGGCATATAACTTGAAATCACGAAGCGCCTGTCTGCCAAGCCGCTGTTTTCATAAAAAACGGTCGTCTTGGAAGCCGGCGCTTTTTCACGTGCACACTCTCGACGTCACAAAAAAGGAAACTCGCTATGACCGACGCACAGAAAGCCCGCCGGGCCGAAACAGCCCGCCAAAATGGAGCCAAAAGCCGGGGCCCCAAAACGCCCAACGGCAAATTCATCAGCTCGCTCAATGCCATCTCCACCGCCGAACATCTCGAAATACTCAAGGCGGAAATGCCAGAGTGCGCGGCTCTAATATCAACCGATGACCCCCAGGATCTCGTCCGCCTCCTGCAAAAACTCATCCGTCAGTTCTTGCCCCAGTCCGAATGTGAACTCACCCTGGTCCGCCAAGCCTGCGTGGAAATGTTCCAATACCAACGCACCGTCTCGCTCGAAACCTTCGCCCGTCAATGCGATCTCGATGCGCTCCTCCGGCGCTGCCCCGAAATGCCGTCCCAAACCCGGCAGTTGCAAAGTTATCGGGCCGGCCTCGCCGATGAAAAACTCTGGCGCTCACTCCAGCGGGACAAAAAGGCGCATCTCGCCGCCTTCTCCACCTTCCAAAAACAAATTCGCATCATGCGCCGCGACTTTACGATGATCCCCACCGAACCGGTCTGCGTCGACCCCGATTTAGCCCAGCTCAATACGGAATTGCCCCCGCCTGAAGTCGTCGCCGAAGTCCTCGCTCATGCCGACCGCGCAAAAAACGAACCCAGCTATAAATTGCCCCTTTGGGTCGCCGAAATACTTGCAAATAAGGAACTTATGGCCGAAATCGCGCCGGACTACGAATTTGAAAAATCCCGCGATTCGCCCGTTCCCGTCCCGGTCCCGGAGGCCGTCTAGTCGTGTTCCGCCAACCCCGACTTCGGCCCCAGGGCTTCCCGCGGACCGCGTCGTCCGCCGGTCCCATCCCGCCGGATCCCGCCTCTCACCCCGGGGCCGCTCCCTTGTCGGCTTCGGCCTGGGCTCGCGAAAAGCTCGGCTTTCAGCCCGATCCCAAGCAAGCCACCATGCTCGATTGCGGTGACCCCCGCGTCATCACCGTCACCTCGCGCCAAGTCGGCAAAAGCACCATCGCCGCCCTGCGCGCGCTCTATCTGGCTGTCCATCAGCCCAAATCACTCATCTTCATGGTGGGCCCCATCCAAACTCAGGCCGGCGAAATCCTCGAAAAAGCCCGCGAGTTCGCCGCCGAACTCGGCTTTCCCCTCCGTGGGGATGGCAACAACCCCCGTTCCCTGCGTCTACCCAATGGGTCCCGCATCGTCGCCCGTTCGGCCGTGCCCCGCTCCGTCCGCGGGTTTTCCAAGGCCGCCCTCGTCATCGTCGATGAGGCGGCCTTCGTCCCCGCCGCGGCCTATCGAGCCCTCTCGCCGATTCTCGCCGTCTCCCAGGGCAGTCTCTGGGCGCTCTCCACCCCGTATGGCCAAAATGGCATGTTCGCCGAACTCTGGCACGATCAATCCAACGGCTGGACCCGCTTCCTCATCCCGGCTTCGGACTGTCCTCGCTTCACCCAGGAGTTTCTCGCCTCCGAACGGCGCTTACACGGCGATCTCTCGTATGCGCAGGAATACGAGTGCCAGTTCGTCAGCCAGGGCATCCAGTTACTCACCAGAGCGCAAATCGCCGCCGCGTTCGTCAACCAAGCACCGGTACCCCCGTTCGGGCTGCGAGATAAAACCGACCTCTATTTCGGTCTCGACCTCGGCAAGCGCCAGGATCACACCGCTCTCGTTGTCCTGGAACTCACCTGGACCAACGGAGAGCGAAACCCGGCGACCAACGCCATCGCGCTGATTCCAAGGCTAACGGTTCGTCACGCACCCCGGCTGGCCTTGGATACGGAAACCGTGAACATTCCCCGTTTCGTCCGGGACGCCGCCCAACAATTCGCCGCGCCCTACGGTACGCCCACTAAAAAGGGCACTCTCCTGATCGATGCCACCGGCAACGGCCACACCGTGGTCGAGTTATTCCGCAAGGAAACCCACGGCCTCCGGCTGACCCCGGTTTGTATCACCTCCGGGCACAAGTCGAAGGTGCTCAAGGATAGTTACTTAGGGATTCCGCGGAACGACTTACTAACCAGAGTGAGGATGCTTTTCGAGCGGCGATTGATCTCGATTGATCGAACGGCGTCTGGAGTGGATGTATTGGAGCGCGAGTTAGCGCATTTCGAACCTTCTGGTCACCAGCAGGAACACGACGACTTAGTGGTCGCCCTCGCCCTGGCCGCGTGGCAGGCGACAACCGACCACCCCAGTCTCCTGGGCCTTCCCGAGTCCCCCCCGGTTTACCCCCGGCATCGGCTCTTGTAAAATCAACGTCGCCTGCGGACCGACCCATTTATTCCGAAGCCACGTATGGCGACCTGATTAAGAATGCTTTCTTCTTGCCTTTGGCCGCTACTTGCCCCTGAAATTTCAGGCGTCCATTCACCAGCAGATTCAGCGGTTTTTCGGTTGAAAAATCGAAAGCCAAAACGTCGCCTTCTTCCAGCGACAATAGGTCCTGAATCTTCAGCGTCGGCCCCTGCAGGCGCGCATCTATCTGCAGATTGCTCGGCTTCACGAGACGTAGCACCCGGCGTTGGTCTAACTCCGAAGCCTCCGTCCGGCGGTTCGACCATCCCTGGTCGAACTTCTGACGCAGCATCTTGATGATAATCGACGGAATGCCGATGTTCATCATACCCGTCGTTTCACCAATCCGGATCTCGAGCGATATCGCCACTACCGCTTCGTTCGGGGCCATGAATTGGAGCAGCGACGGCTCCGTTTCGTGGCTCTCAATCGAAAACGAAACATTGGTGACCTGCCGCCAACTCTCCCGCAGATCGTGCAGAATAATCCGCACGACCACTTCTACAATGCTTTGTTCAATCTCAGTGATTTCTCGCGTTACCCGGCTCGAAGCCGTAGGCTTGCCCGAACCGCCCAGCAGCATCTCAAGGATCGGGAAGACCAGCGTCGGGTTGATCTCCAGAACCCCATTGCCGTCATAAGGTCGCATCCCCATCGCAATAATACAACTCGGCGAAGGAAGACACTGGCTAAACTCTAAAAACGACAACTGCTCCACCGAAACAAGATTCACCATCACGTACGCGCGAAGATACGCCGATAAACTCGACGCAAGGCTGCGAGCGAAATTTTCATGCAGAAGATGAATCGATCGCAACTGGTCTTTAGCAATTCGGTCCGGACGGCGAAAATCATACGGCTGAGCCCGCCGACCAGGATCGTCATCCTCCGTCTTGGCTTGTTCTTCGGCTAAGCGGCGGAACACTCCATCGATTTCGTCCTGACTCAGTACACGATCATTAGCCGCCATATGCTCATCTATCGGAAAACAGCTCACCCGGAATTAGATCAGAAAAGTCCGAGCAAGCTCCCGGCTCGCTACAATGGGATCGATGCGATCAACCTCGATTAATGTAAACGGAGGAGATCTCCATTGGTAACACCCACCGGATTGGCTCTGATTTTCGACATGGACGGCGTAATCATTGATTCAAATCCGCTCCATGCCGCTGTTTGGCGAGAATACCTCATGCGGTTTTCTATCTCTGCCGATGAAATTGATACGCGGATGCAGGGCAAACGGAACGATCAAATTGTAAAAGAGCTATTCGGAACCAGCTTGTCGGAAGCGGAAGTTTTCGCCCATGGGGCTGAAAAAGAATCGCTCTATCGCGCCCGGCTGTCCCCCCGGCTGGAGGCACACTTGATGCCGGGGCTCCGGCCCCTCCTCGAACTAAATCGCTCGACCCCCTTGGGCGTCGGATCCAACGCCGAACCCGCCAACATTAACCAAGTTTTAGATGGCGCCGGGCTTCGAACCTACTTTGCCGCGGTCGTCGATGGACACCAAGTCGCCAACCCGAAACCGGCCCCGGACATTTATCTCCGGGTCGCGGCGGAACTAAAAACCAACCCGGCCAACTGTATCGTGTTTGAAGACTCTGCCTCGGGCATCGCCGCGGGGCGTGCGATGGGTGGCCGCGTCGTAGGCGTCTGCCGCTTCGGTCGGCAATTGCCGGAAACAGCCTTGACCATTCGTGATTTTAAAGACCCAGCTCTAGCCCAATGGCTCGCGGCCCAGGCCCCCGTCTGAATATGGCAATTCCTGCCCTGTCGATCCTGCTTCTCGTCGGACTACTCACCTTCGCCGCCGCCTGGGTGCTTCGCCGCCGTCGCGCGCAACGCGACGCCCAGCTCTCTGCGCTCCACAAATTGGCCGAGCGGATTCTTTCCGCGCCGTCCCGTGCCGATATCCTCCACCTTCTGCGATCTCAGGGCGAAGCCATTTTCGGCAACTGTGAATACCGGTTCTACCAGTTTCAGCGAGCCGGAAACCGCCTGGAAGGCGTGACGACCGAAGGGACCGATGTGGAAGCCGCCAGAGCGTTGGCGAACGGACAAATCCAGATTCTAGCCGAGCGAACCTTCATCCCTCTGGCCGACGCGGGTGATCCGCTTGGGATGATTGAAATTCGCGGAATCTCCACCAAGGAATTTGCCCAGCTGCTCGCCCGGCATTTAGGGGCGGTCATTGGAACCGCACTGAAAATGCAGGAACAGCGGGATGCACGCGATCACATGCAACGCACCGAGCAGTTGGCCATGGCTGGGCAACTGCTGTCGGCCATGGCGACTGAGTTGCGCGAGCCAATGGAGGAAATTCGCCAGCAAGCCGCGCTTCTCCTGGCCCGGCAACCCGATTCCCTTACCTCGCAAGAACTTCGAAGAATGGCCCACCGAGCGATTGAAACCGCCGAAACCGTCACTCGTTTGATCAGATCTGCCCGGACCGATCAAACCGAGGTGTCGGCCATTGATATCAATGCCCTGTTGCACGGAATTCTCCAGTTGCGCGAACCCGTCTACCGCACGCAAGGCATCGAGTTGACGGTCCACTTCAATCGAGAGCCTCTTTTCGTTGAAGGTCTTCGAAACCAACTGGAAGAATCCTTTTTGCGGTTGTTATTCTGCGCCGAGCAAGCGCAGCACCCGATCACGATCCAAACTCAATCCGCGGGCGGCCATGTCCTCGTCTATGTCGAGTTCGGAACTGCCGGCGGACTCGGCGAACTTGCGCTTTGCCGCGGCTTGCTGCAAGCCCACGGCGGCGAGCTCGAAACCTCCCCCGCGGGCTTCCGCTTGCAACTGCCCGCGACCGCTCCCCCGCTTACGCGCGCCGTGGTGCCCAACGGTGCCGGGGCCCAAAACTTGATGGTGCTCTTGATTGAGCCCGACGAAACCTCTCGGCGAAAGCTTTTGACCGCGTTAGGAGACGAGGGCCACCGCGTCGTCCCCGTGGCCAGTGCCGAAGAAGGCCTCGACCTGATCCGGAGAAGCCGCTTCGACCTCGCCTTTTGCGCCTCCCGGCTCCCCGGCTTGCCATGGATGGATTTCTTCGAAGTCGCCCGCCCGCAACTGGGCTCTTTCGTCCTGTTGACGGAAAGCTTTGATTCCCCCTCGCGCGACGCCGGGGCCAGAGTTCTGCGCAAGCCGGTCAGCGTCCTCGAGTTGCAGGCCCTGCTCCACTCCTTGGCCCCTGCCGCTCCAGGGTCCAGCGTCATTTAGAGCCGCCACAAACCAATCTCTTTCTCCCCCGCCGTCATCGCCACCCACTTCCCATCCGGCGAAAACGCGAGCGACGCCACCCGGTGCGGAGCCTGTACTTTCCGCATTATCTTGCCCCCACCCGCCAAATCCCAAAACACAATCGTCACCGGGTTCTTCTCCGCCAACACATCGAACCCACCCGTCACCAGCGTCTTCCCATCTGGTGAAATCGCCAACGCCGAAATTACCTCCCCCTGCCCCCCTAGCTTTTTGACTAACTGAAACGTCCGCGCATCCCAAATGTACACTGTCTCATCCAACCCACCCATCACCAGCCACTTCCCATCCGCGGTAAACTCACCCGCAAACATCGCCCCCGTCAAATCCTCCATCTTCCGGATTAACTCGCCGCTCGCCGTCCGCCAAATCCGAATATCATTGTCGTAATTCGAACTAACCAGCGTCTCTCCATCCGGCGAAAAAAATAGTCGCGCCGTCCCCCCGATCCCGTCCGCCATTGTCCTCTGCTCGGCCCCCGTCGCCATACTCCAAATCTTCACGTTCCGCGCGTCCGTGCTCGCCGTCGCCAGCCACTTACCGTCTCGCGAAACCGTCCCCCGGCTAATCCCTAGCCCGTTCACAATCTGCGCCTGCCGTTCCGCCGTCAAGTCCCACACCCGCATCGTCTTCTGCTCAGTACGTTCCGCGTAAAGGCTCGCCGTCAGCAGCGTACTCCCCGCTTTCACTTTCTTCGTCTTCTCCAGCTTGCCGCTCTCTACCGCCCACGTCCGCACCGCATTATCCCGGCACAGCGCCGTAATCGTCTTCCCGTCCGCCGCAAACAGCACCTTCCCCGGCACCGCATCCGCCAATAACGTCCGATCCGCCACTTACGCCTTCTCCAACACAATGTCGAACCGAATCTCCGCCCGCGGAGCCGCCGGTCCCTCAAATAACTTCACCGGCAATACTAACTCCCGATTATGCGCAATCCCCCGCTTATTCCAATTCTTCGCCGGATCTCCCTCGAAAAATGGATCCGTCGCAAAATAAGCCTGCGTAATCAAAGTCTTATGCCCCGGCGCCGCAATCAGATAATGGATATGTTGCGCCGGCCGATCCTCATAATGCCCCGGAAAAATCGTATCGACGTTGTACTCTCCCTTCCCATCCGGAGTAACCTTCGTCCGAAACTTGTAGCCCTTCGTATCGTAGCGGCCCGCGTGGTCGGCATGCCAGAAGTCCACCGTCGCCCCCTCCACCAACTTGCCCTTGGTGTCCAAAACCTTCCCGACCACCTGCAACGGAAAGCCCGGATCCCCGGCCCCCCGCAGCGTCTTCATATTGGGGGCACCCTTCCGGAAGAATGGTCCCAAAACCTCTGCAGACGTTGGCTTGTGGGCTGCGGCCTCGGCCTGCTCCCAAAAACCCAGTAGTTGGCGCTGCGAAACGGCGGACCCTCCCACCAGCAGTCCGCCAGTAATGCAGCGCTCTAACATTTCGCGCCGATTCGGTTTCAAATTCTTCATTCCGGTTCCCTCGCCCCCATAGTCTATCGCAGCGCTTGGAGGGCTGCGTCATCCCGGCAATACCTTCCCCGGATTCAAAATCCCCCGCGGATCCAGCCCCCGCTTAATCATCCGCATCACCTCCACCGCCTCCGCTCCATGCTCCGCCTCCAAAAACTCCCGCTTCCCCATCCCCCCAACTCCAAACTCCGCCCCACCGCCGCCCGGCTAAACCCCTTCACCCTCTCCCTCTCCGCCTCCCCCCGATAAGGCAAAATTACATGCAAATTCCCGTCTCCCACATGTCCCAATAAATACCCCAGTAACTCTCGGCTGATGTTGTCTATTTAAGCGAACTCATCAGCTCCTTTTGCGGCCTCCTCGCTGTTTGGTGTGGGTAAGGCCGGATAGAGCGGAGCGGCAGCGTTCGACGGTTTGAGTTGCCGGGTCGGCTGGAATCCAGGGACCTCGGAGCGTGCGGTGTTCCTGTTCGGGTTTGAACAGGGAAGCGGCAGCATCGCCGTCCGCGGCGGTTGGAATGTGGAAATCGGACCTTTGGGCGATTTCCACGACCCGTCATTTCCACGGCCTACCTCGGGGCCAAGGACGCTTACTCGCCTCTCGCTGGCGAATTGTGACCGGCGATTTTACCCACGGCAAACAGCGAAGAACCCTTTTGCGCCGTCGCCGGCCAACTCGTCGACTAGTCGACTACCTCGTCGCCCTCGCCTACTGCTGACGCATCCGCGCCGCCCCCCCCCCCCCCCATGCGCCACGCCTTAGAATTAACCGGCTATCTCGCCGACTGGGAGCTCGATCACATGAGCTGGCGCCAAATTTTAATTATCCTCGCTCTCCTCACTCTCACTTGGCGCCGAGCCGACGGCATCAGCGTCGAAATGACCGGCGGCAAGTGCGCCAGCGCCCTTCAATGGATGGTCGCCTTCCTCCTCGCCCGCCTCGTCTCTGCCGCCGCCGAACGCACGTCGGAACAAAGTTTTGTCGGCGCCAACAAAGCTAGCGAATCCGGCATATTCTATGGTTATGAAGAACCTAGGAGTTTTGTTGATAACTGTTTGCTTGGGTGCCATGAGCGCCCCCGCACAGGTCCTTTACGGATCGTTGACCGGAAACGTCACCGATGCCGCCGATGCCGCCGTTCCCGGTGCCAAAGTCGAGGCCGTCAACGTCGCCACCGGAATTGCCAAGCAGGGCACCACCGACGAGCGCGGCGTTTACCTCTTTAACGATCTCCAACCCGGCTCCTACAAGCTGACCATCTCCTCGACCGCCTTCCGCTCTGTCGTCCAGAGCGGCGTCGGCATTGACGCCAACACCCTCCGCCGCATCGACGCCCGTCTCCAGGTCGCCAGCGTCACCGAAAGCATCGTCGTCGAAGGCTCCACGGTCTCCCTCCAAACCGACCGCGCCGACATAAACGCCCAAATCTCCAAAGCTCAGGTCACCAACCTTCCTATCGGTGCCGGTCGAAACTTCCAGAATCTTTACAAACTCATCCCCGGCTTTACGCCCCCACCGAGTTACACTCCGACGCCGGCAACCCCCAGCGCGCCATGGGTACCAACGTCAACGGTGCCAGTTACTCCAATAACAACACCCGCATCGACGGCGCCACGGTGAGTTACCCCTGGCTCCCCCACATCGTCGCCTACGTCCCCCCGCAGGACGCCATCGAAACCGTCAACGTCGTCACCAACAGCTTCGACGCTGAGCAAGGCATGGCCGGCGGAGCCGCCATGAACGTCACCATCAAAAGCGGCACCAACCAACTCCACGGCTCCCTCCACGAGTTCCACACCAACAGCGCCATGCGCGCCCGCAACTACTTCTATTACGGCGGCAACCTCCCCAAAAATATCCTGAACCAGTTTGGCGGCACCATCGGCGGCGCCATCAAGAAAAACAAGCTCTTCTTCTTCGCCGATTGGGAACGCACCGTCCGCCGTCAAAACGCCTCCGCCTTCCGCACCCTGCCCACCACCGCCCTTCGCGGCGGTGACTTCAACGGGTTCAGCTCCAACATTTACGACCCCGCCACCGGTGCCGCCAACGGCACCGAACGCCAACTCTTCCCCGGTCTCCGCATCCCGGCCAGCCGCATCGATTTCGCCTCCGCGAAAATGCTCGGCCTCCTGATCCAGCCCAACTACGTCGGCCTCAACCCCGCCTCCAACCAGATCCAGAACAACCACTTCGCCAGCGGTACCTACGAGTTCAACCGCGACAACGCCGACTTCAAAGTGAACTACAACCCCATCGAGAAGATGTCCCTCTTCGCCCGCTACAGCTTCTCCCCCAGTCTCATCTTCGATCCCCCCTCCCTCGGTGCCGCCGGCGGCGACGCCCTCAACGGCGGCCAACCCGGACGCGCCCCCGGTCTCATCCAATCCGCAGCCATCGGCGGAACCTACACCGTCTCTCCGCGCATTCTTATTGATGGCAACATCGGCTTCACCCGCCTCCGCCTCAGCGCCGAAAACGTCGATCTTGACAAAAACTACGGCTCCGACGACCTCCGAATTCCGGGCACCAACGGCGGCGATCGTCTCCAGGGCGGCTTCCCCCGCTTCAATATCAGCGGCTTCTCCGCCCTCGGCAACCCCAACGTTTCGAACCCCTTCCTCTTCCGCGACAACCAATATGTCGCCGTCGGCAACGTCGGCTGGTTCCGCGGCGCCCACTCATTCCGTTTCGGAGCCGAGTACGCCTACTACACCATCAACCACTTCCAGCCCCAGGCCGCCTTCGGCCCCCGCGGTGGCTTCAATTTCACCGGCGGCCTGACCGCCCTTAACGGCGGTGCCGCGCCGAACCTATACAACGGGTTCGGCGACTTCCTCCTCGGCCAAGCCAACGGCATGGGTAAGGATGTGCAAAATATCAACCCCGCCGCCGTCCGCATGCCCTCTTACGGCCTCTACGCCCGCGACCAATGGCAGGTCAACCGTAAGCTGACTCTCAACTACGGCATGCGCTACGAATACTACCCCTTCGCCACCCGCGACCACCGCGGCGGCGAACGCTACGATCCGTCCATCAACCGCGTCCTCATCGGTGGCCTCGGTGCCACCCCCCGCGATACCGGCGTCGACGTCGGCTGGGGCCAAATCGCCCCCCGCCTCGGCATCGCTTACCGCGCCAGCGAAAAGACCGTCGTCCGCCTCGGCTACGGCATCAGCATCGATCCCAACTCCTTCCGCGTCATGCGCGACGCCTACCCCGCCACGATCTCCAGTCAATTCTCCGGTACTACCAGCTTCCTCGCCGCCGGTAACCTCCGCACCGGAATCCCCGTCGTCGTCCCGCCCGACGTCAGCTCCGGTTCTATCCTCCTCCCCGCTGCCGTCGGTACCGTAACCTTCCCTCGGGTCTTCAATCGTGGCTACATCCAAAGCTTCAACGCCACCATCCAGCGCGAACTCATGAAGAATATGACCTTGCAAGTAGCTTACGTCGGCACCCGCGCGATCCGCCAAACGGCTCAAATCAACATCAATGCCAGCACGGGCATCGGCCGCGGAAACGCCGACCGGGCCCTCTTCCCGGCCTATGGATTAATTGGCAACATCACCCAATTGACGCCTTTCAATACTTCCAACTACAACGCTTTCCAAATGCAGCTCACGAAGCGTATGTCCGGTGCCTCGCAGTTAGGGCTGGCTTACACCCGTTCGAAAGCCATTAGCTGGGCCGATAACAATGACTCCGGTCTCACCTGGAACAATCCCGCCGAATGGCGTCGGAACCGCGCTGTCGCCAACTTCGACCGCCCGAACAACTTGCAGATCTTCGGCATCTATGAACTCCCGTTCGGCAAAGGGCAGCAGTACGCCACCGGCAAACTGGCATCCGCGCTCCTCGGCGGCTGGCAGTTGAACGGCATCTTTAGCGCCTTCAGCGGTACCCCGTTCACCGTCGGCTCGGCCGCCACCTCCCTCAACTCGCAAGGTAACGCCCAGACCGCCGATCAAGTTGTCGCCACCGTCAACTTCCCCAAGCAGATCGGTCGCGGCTCCAGCTATTTTGACCCGCTCGCCTTTGCCCCGATCACCGCGGTCCGGTACGGCAATTCCGGCCGCAACCTCCTCCGCGGACCTGGCGTGATCAACTTGGATGGCAGCCTCTTCCGGAACTTCAACGTGACGGAGCGGTTCCGTCTCCAGTTCCGCGCCGAGGTCTTTAACGTCTCGAACACCGCGGCCTTCAACAACCCCGGAGCCACCGTCTCCGGAGCCACCCGCAACCCGGCTGGCCAAATCACGGCCCTCAATGGTTATACCGAGATCACGAGTGCCCAGGCCACCGAACGGCAGTTCCGCCTGGCGTTGAAGATCCTGTTCTAATCTGTTCGTTTCAAGCGGCCGATAGAGACGAATGCTCCCTGGTTTGACGGGTCTTCGGTTTCTATTGGCCGCTTTGGTCGTTCTGTTTCACTACACCAAGGGCCGCTCCATGCCCGGGCCGGAGCCTTGGCTCAATCTCGTCGCCGTGGGCGATTCCGCGGTCACCGGCTTCTTCGTCCTTTCCGGCTTCGTCCTCGCCAAAACCTACCTCCTGCCGGACGGCACCATGAAGGGCACCATGAAGGGCTTCTGGTCCGCCCGCTTCGCCCGCATCTATCCCATCTACGCCCTTTCCCTGATCCTCGTCGCCCAGGCCTACCTGACCACCGCCCCCCTCACCTTTCTCGAAGTCCTCTGGGCGGCCGGTACCGCCGTCACCTTGACCCAGGCCTGGTGGCCCGAAACCTCTCTAGTCATCAATTCCGCCGCCTGGTCCCTCTCCGTCGAAGCCTTCCTCTATCTAGCTTTCCCCGTCTTAGCCCCCGCCGTCCGTGGCCGCGCCGCCGCCGTCCTGGCCTTGGCGGCCATCGCCGCTTTCGTCCTCACGCCCTGGAACTCTTACAACCCCCTCTGCCATCTCCCCTCCTTCGCCGCCGGCATCGACGGCTACCTCCTCCGACAAAAATGGGGTAGGCTGACGGGCGTTTCGACGGCGGCAATCGTCGCCATCCTCGGATGGGTAGGAACCTGGGAAGGGCTCTTATTGCTGCCCTACGTCGGCCTCGTCAGGGGCCTAGCTGCCAACGACGGTTGGCTCGGCAACAAACCGATGGTCCACCTCGGGGAAGCCAGCTACTCGCTCTATCTCCTCCATCTGCCTCTCTGGCCCTGGGGCATGGCGCTCAATGCCGCCACCTTCCGCTTCTCCCCCGATTCCGGGGAGTTCGTCGTCCTCTGTTTCGCCGTCAGCCTCCTCGGCTCCCTCGTAGCCTATCGATTTGTTGAGGAACCCTAAGCACATTCCAATTGAAAGATGAGCCTAGAGGGGAGGCCGGGATAACCGGGACCAAGTAAGGGCTCCTTTCCACGAGTCGGTGGTAGCGGTTTGATTTCGGCAACAAGGGACTCGTCGCCGAGGCGGTGGAA
>Ga0209086_10002558_pt1 | contig 14137 bp, 11 predicted proteins | sample M_130207_XF_Meta_FD_187312 | JGI IMG/M metagenome (GOLD analysis project Ga0209086, IMG submission 187312) | Freshwater microbial communities from Lake Montjoie, Canada to study carbon cycling - M_130207_XF_MetaG (SPAdes) (version 2) | ecosystem: Environmental > Aquatic > Freshwater > Lake...
AGCGTTCTTGGCGTACATTTTACCCGTGTTGATCACATCGCCCAAACCGCCGTCCAGCCGAACCGTTCCGTCCAAGTTCGCGACGACCGCCTTGGCCCGAATCGTTCCGCTGTTCCTGATCGCTAATGCGTACACATTTCCCGAGGCATTCAACTCCGCTTGGGCCGCGTTGATCGAACCCTCATTCAACAGCTCTTCCCCATCCGGCAGATTCCGATTCGATCCTGTGGCGGCCTCCCCCTGAAGTTGAGCGACCCGAATGGCAAATCCTTTACCGCCCACCTCATGCACCATCACATCGGTATTCTGTCCCGAACCCACCATCCCCGCCGTTCCATTGGCCGCGTTGATCGTTCCCCGATTTTCCACTTTCTGGGCGATGAGGAAGACGTCTCCCTTTTCAGCGGTGATGTTGCCTTGATTGATAATCGATTCGCCTGAGGATCCCACAAAGCTCATGCCTGCGCCGTTTTTGGCATTCATAAACTGCTCCGTGCTGACATCGAGGGTGGACGCCATAAACGCCGCCGCATTCACCGTGCCTCCAGGTCCCACTAAGATCCCGCTGGAGTTGATCAGATAAAGAACGCCGTTCGCGCTGAGAGAGCCGTAGATCGACGTGGGATTACCACCGATCACGCGATTGAGAGCGGCGGAGGTAGAGCTGGGCATATTAAAGTGAGTGCTCTCCCCTGCCCCGATGTTGAAGCTCTGCCAGTTGACCGCTAAACGGTCGGTAGTCTGATTGACGGTTAATTTATTTCCGTCTCTCTGGAACGAGGCGGCTCCGCCGACGACCGCTTCCCCTGCAGGATTGGCCCAAACGTAGGAGGTAGGAAGAAGAATGAAGCCGAGTGTACAAAATAGCATCAGGTAGCGGGCACACACGTGAGGAGAGGAAGACCGTTTTAACCACCACATCTTGCGCTTCATCGGTACGCTAGGACTACAGGCAGTTTTGATCGGCGTCAACAAGTTCACTAAATTAAACTTTGCGCAAGTAGTCAGTTTGTCAATAGGTTGATAATAGTTAGAAGAAATTCTAATTATGATTAGCGGTCCATGGGGAAATATGAATTTTCTTTGAAAGGACCAAAGGCGGTCGATAAATTCGCTATCAATCGGAAGAGATTAAATTCTCCAAGTAACTTCGCAAAGTACGCCGGTAATTCGGCAGAGGACATAAGGAGAGGCAATGAATTGCGCGGTCAATATCGAATCCAAATCCACGATGAGATTTCCAATCCAAGTAAAGCCACCCCAGTGGCAGGCTGTTTGGACCTCTAAAGCTCTCAGAGGATTGGGGACGGTCCCTAGTAGTTAATATTTAAATTGAACCTTCCAGTAGCCCCTCTGGCTCCATTCACACGGATCAGATACTTTGCGCCAGTGGCCGCCGTAAATCGAACCTTGCTCCAACGTTGGCCTGGAACCGCATTGTCGTTTTCTGCCGTGACCACGACTTTATTCACAACGCTACTCGGATAGGAGGGCAATGCGACCACGGCACTGACGGAGGAACCCGAGTAGGCTCCCAACGTGGTATCGAAGAGCGAGCCTTCGGTGGTTACGGTAACAGGTCCTGTTTTAGGGGCGGTCCACTCGAACCAGACTGATGTAGTACCTGCGGGCTCCCCCGTTTGACGGGTAGCATTCACATTCGAATATTTATTACTGAGCGGGGCACCTGAAATTGAAATGGGCCCCACAAAAGCATCATTGGTGGGGGGGGGAGTCACAGGAACAGTCGCATTTCCGACCATTCCACTGATTGTAAAGTTTCCCGTAGCCCCATTCTTTGCATCAAGAGCGATATAGTAAATTTCGCCAGCCCGAACTCCAAAGGCAACTTGGCTAGACACTCTTCCGGCCTCGTTATCATTCGAGGTCACAAGCCGCAAGTTCTTGAGGGTGCTTCCTAAGTAAACAGCCAGGCGGGTATCAAGAGCGGATCCCCGTGTGGTTACGATCGCCGATCCTGAGACCTGAGGAGTCCACTGGTACCAGACCGACTTGGATGCCGGCCCGACTCCGGCATGGGCCGGTTCGCCTGATTCTGCCGAATAAGATGCGTTGGACCGACTATCCGACCATGTGTTAGCGCTGAGGGGCTTAGCATCAAGAAACTTGTCATAGAGGGCGCCAGCCTCGAGGGTGAAATTCAAGCGAATACTGCCGCGGGCACGATTTTTTCCATCCACGGCCAGCAAGTAAATTTCCCCGGGCTGAACCGCAAACCGAGAGATCCTGCTTTGTTTTACGGTAGCAGAAATATCGTCGTTTCCGATGACATCGGTTAAAGCATCGACTGCGGTTCCAGTATACAAGGACATTAGCGTATCGATGGAGGAGCCAACCGTATCGATCGTTAGGTACCCGCTGGCTCGAGGCTGGATTTTCCACCACAAAGAGCCTCCGCCTTGGGCGCCCGTATGTTTTGGCTCCCCTTTTTGGCGACCCGCACCCCGATTCGAGGTGGAGATCGATTCCGTCAACCCATAGACAATAGTCGGTTTGTCAAAATTGTCGTTTGCAGGAGCTACTGGAGAAGAGGATCCGTACACCGTAACCGAGGCTGATTTTAATCTGCCGCTCAGACCGATCCACTCATCGGCCGCTTTAACCTGCCAGGTGCCAGCACTGGATTCCCCCCAAAGGAACGGAGTGGTGAAAGTCACATTATCGAGATTGCTGTTGCTATCAAGGTATCGCACCCCGCCAGTCATTCGGACTTGAGTTCCCGCAGGGGAAATAACCGTGAAAACCATGTCTCCACGATATAGATGGGTGGCGGATACTGTGATGGCCACGCTTTCCACACGAAAACTTGAGCTGATCGGCAGGTCTACCGTCACACCGTCAGGTTTGTTGTCAGGTATCAACAGGTTGAGCCCCGTGAGGGAAGCAGAGGCGGAGGTCATGGGCTCCAAGTTTTCCCAATCCAATGCTCGGCTCACCGCTTCTTCCGCGTCTACCAAACCTGCCCCATACCATGGGTTGAATTTGATCCCCGCGTTATTGTTCACCCAACCCGAGTCTCCTGTGTCGATAGGGCGTGCCGTGCGAATCAAAATTTCCTTCACATCACGCCAACCTAATGTCGGATTGGCTTGGAGCATAAGGGCGGCAATACCCGCCACCATCGGAGCGGAGGCTGATGTTCCGCCGAATGTGCTAGTATAATCGGTAGACGAATATCCTGAAAGTCCTGAAAGATCTGTCGTGGTAATGCCGAGAGTCCCGCCTGAGGAGGGAGCCGTAACAGAGACATTTCCACCTTTTTCCGTAAAGGAACTGGCCTGACCCGTGTTGGCTGTGGCTCCTACCGAAATCACATAAATCGAATTGGCATACCCGTCATAGTTGGAACTGTCGGTGACAAATTGCGCTGAAGCGTAGTATCCGCCATTACCATTCGCCCAAGTAAAAATCTCCCCCAAGCCTCCTCGGCCGTTCGTGACTGCGCTGAGCAGGGCTGCATTTACTGCCGAGCGCAATATAGCGATTGAGCTACCATCATCAGCAGGCCCCCAGCTATTACTCTTAATCGAAATCACATCATTTCTCCATCCGAAGGCGTCGGCCTCATCTGCATCTGAAGCTGGTCCAGCGATTAAACGTAACCCCGCCAACTTGGCTTCTGGGGCTACCCCACTGATCCCAATGGTGTTATTTCCACGTGCCGCCGCCAATCCCGCCACCGCCGTACCGTGGGCATTCAATGAGCTAGGAGACGGATCCGTGGGAGTAGAGTCATTCCAGTCATGGTGAATTCCAGAAACAGAGGAAATATTTGGACTTAAATCAGGGTGGGTTAGTTGCAGACCATCATCGACAATTCCAATGGTGACCCCTGCTCCTTTGTAAAGATCCCACGCATTGATAACATTCACATCGATCCCTGAGGTAGTCCCCCCGCTTGGGGCAGCTGTTTGATAGAGATGCCATTGGATAGAAAAATTTGCGTCGTTAGGTATAAAACGAGGAGTCGCAGTAGATGGAGGCATAAAGGGAGGAGGGCACGCCGCACCAGCACGAGGAAACAGCACCTTGCGATAGTTGCCCTGCACATTGGAAACTTTCTTCATTTTTTCGTTGAGTAAGGTTTCGAGCGATACTTGAGTTCGAGGAGCGGCCACTAGATACCTTCCAGAAAGGGAATCTCCAAGGGGCCGAATATATTCAAGCCCGCCACTCGCGGCCACGGCTCGGGCCTCAGCCTCATTAGTAGCGGCCACAATGAGTGTCGCTCCCAACATGAGTGCATTGTTTTCAGTCCGAGGAAGTTCAGGACGATAGAGGACAATTTCAGCATCGGGAGAGATCTTGTTCGCCTCGCTCTGCCACTGATCTAGGTTTGTAGCCGAAGAAATTTCTACGATTTCGTGCTGACCATCTTTTCGGGGAACATAAACTTCGTTTAAGGCTGCGTGCAATACTACAAAACTATCTCCGACGAGCAGTTCGAACGGCGGTGTTCCAGGTAGATTGCGCGAAGCAAGCGGATCGTCAGGTGTAGATCCCTGCTCAATCCGCCTTTTGTACTCTAAAATCTTTTCCAACGAATCGCCAGGTTTAGGTCTGGGGAGGGAAGCCACCAACGATGTGGATAATGGAGTGGCTCCTGAGACAGAGGAATTAGAAGAAGCAGCAGCAGCACTTACCGAGGTTCCCATGGGGGAGGATCCCGTCGCAGTAGCACCTCCGGATTTAGGGTCGCCTAATTTAGTAGTCCCAGTGTTTTTTTGGAGAGCCAGATTTGACTGAAGTAAGTTAGTCCGAGAAACTAAGTACACGCCCCCTATCAGTAGGGCTCCAACAAAAAACACCACTACTCTTGGGATTCTGTCCATAAAATTCAATTAAGCGTCATATTTGGACATGTCAACCCCTGCTCCAAAACTGCTAATAATTGAAATTCAATGAAATTATATTTTGATGAGAAACGACACAAAGCAAGTAAAGCTTGATTTGCTTGGGAGCGACGTTTTCTGTGTATTTGTTTTTTACTGCGCTTTTCCCGAAAGCTTGTCCGCCTCCGCCTGAACGGTCTTGGCCTCAGGCATCCCAAGGAAGGAGCGAACCGCCCGCACGACTGCATTCCCCGCCGCATCTCCAGGTGGCTTCTGGTTAAGGGCCTTCCCAGGTGCACCAGAAACAATTTCCGGATTTTCCAACGGCCGTGGGGCTAATCCTTGCTTACTTGCCTTCGCCAGATCCTTCTTATCCCCCTCCTCATAGATAAAGGGTTTCCTCGAAAGGGTCGCCTCCCCTAAATCACCTCGCAGAGCGATAACCTTCACATTTTGGGTCACCTGTTGGCTGGGAACATTCTTGCCCGTCACCACCGGACTAGGATCGAAATTAGGGGTGAGACTTTGGGCGGCGGGAGCAGAAAGCTCAGGAGTTCCAGAGGCTACCTTCACCACCGTCGCGGGCGGAGTAGTCTGTGGATTGGGTAAGCCCATCAAGGAAACCCCCGCATTTTGCAACCAACCGCCAACCGCCAGACCTGTATTATTTTTCGGGGTCTGCTTCTCCTCTGTCTCCATCTTGCCTTCCACCACAGCATCGACCATCTCTTCATCGGGAAGCTTTCCTTGCTCCACATCACGCCCAATACGCACCAGATTCTTTGAAGCCAACAACTTCACCTTGTCCTCCGAAACATCCACTGCCGTAGGTTGAGTATCCAAGTAGTAGATCGTACCTGTCAAACACGGCTCAATTATAACCACTCCATCTTGCTCTAAAAATGCGGAGACGCTCGTTTCTGGGGGCAAGATCAATCGACGCTGGAAAACCGAGACCTGGACCGGTTTGGATTGGGCTGGTCCTGGACGAAGCAAAAGAGAAAGCCGCCTATGCTCATCCCTCCCAAAACTTACCTTCAACTCATACCCACCAACGTCAAGGATGTGCCCGACCGCTCCAGCGGAATACTCTTCGATCAAAGCACCATCGATATCTCTCGCTTCCAACCGCTCGGTTTTCTCGTTAATCGAAAAAGCAACGGGCGCGTTCGTCGCACGGGCCCTCCTAGTCTTAAGCTCAGCCCGAGTGGGCATCCCTCCCATTACCCGTTGACTGTCATCCATAGAAGAAGCTTGAGCTGATGCCACCGAACTACTCGTCTGGGTGGCCGCCCAACAAGGACAAACCGCAAGGAGCAACAGAGCTATTGGCAAAACAAGAAAAGGGCGCACAACCCATGAATTGCCGTCACGCAGGACGCCGTCCAGAAATTTCTCGCAAGCAAACTAGCGATTGGCGAATAAGTTGCGGAAGACGTCGATGTGAGCTTACCGCGGTAGATCCTTTAACTTTTGCTCTTTCGCGTGCTCTACATCCCCATTGATCTGCGCCATCTCTTCCAAAGTAATCGAGCCCGCAGGCAGTAGCAGGCACCCGTTCGTCAGCACCGTATCGATTCGAGGGGCATAGACCACCCGCCCATTCACTATCACCACCAAAATCAAACCCCGCCCCGTGCTCGTCCCCACCTCCAACTTCGTCTGCCCAAAATCAGAAAACTCAACCAAGATCGATCCATCCACTCGAGTCGAAACTTTGCGAACTTCTTTCTCCGAAACTTCAGGAATCGTCTGGATCGAGATCGTCTCCGCTGGATTAAAAAGCGTCACAGGAACAGAGGCTTGACCCTTCGACCCCTCGGGCGCCTGAAGATGAACTCGAAACAATACGGGTGGCTTCGGAGCCGCCCCTATCCAGATGAGTAAGCCCGCAAGGAGGGGCAGAACTTTCCTCGCACTATTCATCAAGCAAAGATATCTCAACAGGGCGAAGACGACAGCCCGATTTGTCATTTTCGCCAAAAACCCATAAAGTAGGAATTGCGATGCCTATTCCGACTTGCCTCCTTTTTGCGCTTCTTCTTCTCTCTTGCTCAGGAGGATTAGTCGATGCGGCCGATATCTCTGATGCTTCATCACGCACCAGTCAACCCGACAAGTTTCTTTCTTCTCCTGGCCTGATCAAAGGCGGTCTTTTTATGCAAGGGTCGAAAAAACGATTCGAAGGAGCCAATGAACTCAACCTCGAATCCTACAAAACCAAGCTGGAGGTCACCCCCGCGCAACTGACCCTCAAGCGAATCCGTGATCCGCAGCCGTCTGACGAGATCACCGTTAAATTCACTTTGGTCAACGGTTCCGACAAAGGCTCAACCCTCTATTTTCCAACCTCCCAACGCATGGACGCAGTGATCCGCGACGCAGAAGGAAAGACGATCTACACTTGGTCGGAGGACTTTGAATTCGCCACCGAACCTGGCTACAGCTACGTCAATGCAGGGGAGCGATTGAATTATCAGCTAAAGATTCCTTTTCAGGCTTTGCGAGGAAAACTGCCGCAAGGCCAAGCCACCATCACCGCCAGCCTCGTCAATTACCCTGAGGTGAAGGCAGTGATGCCATTGGAGATACAGCCTTAATCGGAACTTTCACCGGCGCCGCTTGTAACGGATCGATCGGACCGGGTTGACCTTCCAATATTTTTCTCACCTCAGAGGGACCATACATCTCCTTTTTCCCCTGCCCCAAATCCCGCCCCATATTCGGCTCATCCCGCGATACTCTCTCTCTCACGCGAAGCAGGCGCCCTTGATACATCTGCTGAGTGCCAGCCTCATTCTGAAAGGTACGACTTGTCCTAGATGACCAGTCATCGGCTTCCTTATGAATAAACTCCTTCTGCTCTAGGTTTTCCCTTCTTTGCAAAGACGACCTCGTCCCTTGAACAAAACGGCTGTTTTCGGTCTGATCCCAAGATGAGGTGCCATGAGTGCCTAGGGATGATTCTTTATTTGCCACGGCGGATGAAGATCGCGCCCACATCGGAACCGAAGCCATGCCTGATTCCCTGCGATCTTCATAAAGTCGACTGTTCTTAAATTCTTTGCCAGTGGCATACTCCTTCTGGTCGATCTGCTTCACATCCTTCATCTTGCCCGAAAGTGGGCTGATCTGATTCCCAGGCTTTTTCGGCCACGAACTATCGGCAAGCCCTTGCTGGGCGTTATTCATGGCAATCGCACTCTCTTGGGCTGACAGCGGAGAAATCAAGAACATCAGCGAAAACAAAACAAAAGGCAACGAGCGGCGCATATTCGTATTCCACCCTTTTCCACATCCCGTGACCTTCAATTTTTTTGTTTTTCTCACCCTCCTTGTCCACAACCCGTGAATGGCTTGGTCCCCTAGGGTGTTGGGTCACAAGTCTGCAGACGGGTCCAGCGATAGAAAAGATTGGGTCCAGAAGGATTTGAACCTTCAACCAAGGGATTATGAGTCCCCTGCTCTAACCGTTGAGCTATGGACCCGACCCGACCGAGCGTTATCTTCCACTGCCTCCCATCGGAACTCAACCTCCTCCTTTCATCAAACCTCCGCCTCCCCGACATTTCGACATTATGCATAAAGCCATAATGTCCCCTACCCACACTCCCCTTAATCTCCCACCGCGCTTTCGCGCCTCCTCACCCCCCACACTGGTCGTCAATCCTACATTCTTGGGAATATGGGAGGGTCGTCCACTTTAACTTAACCACCCTCAATCCCATAAGCCCCTCCCCGCTCATCTCCCTATCGTCATTCCTACATTCTTGGGAATGTCGGAACGTCTTCCATGCGGCTTCATCGCCACCCTTGGATCCTTGTCATCAAAGCCTTAAAATGACACACCGATTTGCAAAGGGATTGACGAGCTTTCACCCTGTATTACGCCTTAACGATTGACCTTCCCGAAAGATGGGTTTGAATTAATCCTATGCGAAATTTACAGCGAATCTTACCAAACTTCATTCCGTCAGAATTCTTACTTCATCAATTTACTTTTTCTCGATTCGTCTATTTCCTAGTCGTGTTTTCCACTGTTTTTCCAGTCAATCAAGCCCTCGCCCGCTTAGGCGAAGCAGAGATCGCTATCGAAAAACGTTTTGGCGACGCGTTACGTTCCGTACCCCAAGACGCCAACATGCCAAAGAAACTGCAAGAACGTGCTTCCACACGAGTCTACCAAATTGCTGGAAATCAAGATGGCGCCCTGATTGAAGTAACATTTCTCGATGGCAAAAGTTGCCGTGAGTTCTATTTTCTTGAGCGAGAGAAATCTCAAACTGCTCGCGGCCTCAACGATGCCCAAGTTCGCTTTATTCTTGAGGTCAATGCACAGGGTTCTGGCTGGGACCCATCCTTATCAGGGAAGCTAAACAATAGCACCTTTTGGAAGAGGAAAGACCAGGCGGCGCTAGCAGAATTCAGGGAAACCGCCCCGAGTATCAACTTAAACCAAGCCGTCCCCCTCCAAAGCCAGTTACTGATTTGGAGCGGAATCGAAGTGCGCGCCAAGGCCTGGGATGACTTTACTCAGCTGGCTGAAACGGAAATTGCGACGCTTCGCAAACAGCAGGCGATTGAAGCCAAAAAGAGACTTCAGCAGGAGATGGCTGATCAGCAACTTCTTCAGGGCATTTAAAAAAATCTCCCATTTGGCAAACCAAATCGCTCCCTGACTTGTTTCCATATTCACTCACCAACCAATTCGTTATTTTATTCCACTCCTCTTAAACTGTTTTTCCTTCCTTTTTTAACGTTGCCTCCACATTCCCACATTCTTGGGAATGTGAGAATGAAAACCCATTTGGGCCTATTTGAGCCAAGCTTTTCCGATTCCGCTTTAATCCATTCTCAAAAACCTGCCTACTTGAACGCAGACCGCCCTAAAACACTTCCACCCCCTGAGTGAAAATAAATCGCCTAATGACCGCAACTTTTCCTCATTTGGTCAGTTAAATCCCCCATGAACAAAAACCAGTACCACATCGGGAAGCGGATTATGAAGGGTGCGGCCAACCACCGCCGCATCCAAATCCTCCAACTCCTCGCCCAACAGCCTGACCTCACTCTCTACGAGGTTCGCGATGGCATCGGCATCGCCAATCAAACCGCCTGTGAACACATCCGGAGGCTCTGCCACTCAGGACTCGTCCAAAAGAAAGTTCTCGGTCGCTATTCTCTACACAACCTGTCTCAACTAGGACGCCAAATGGTCATCTGGCAACAAGGCTCACCATGGAAAATGACCCAACCACTACCGAACAAAAACCCGACACAGAAAATCTTGCATGAGTTGGGTTTCACAAAGTTCCCCACGGGCCATAACAATTCCGTCGGGCCGCAAAAGCGCATAACTCGGATGATCCTCCACCCCAAGCTGCTCACGAACCTTCCCCTCCTCATCGACCCAAACCAACTCACCACTTCTCGCTTCCGTTGGCCTCCCTGCCCCTTTATTTACCATCCACTGCCAATCAATTAAATCCGATCTCCCATCCATAACCTCGCGCATCCCCTCCGATCCAATTCCTAAATCTGGCATGACCAGAAAGACAATCTTACCCTTACCGAAAAGATCAGGAGTCCTGCTCGCTCGGTTTGTTGCCAAGTCCCAAAATGATAACGGGGGTACTCTTTCCCCCGGCTTAGCCCCCGCTACCACCCTTCCAGGAAGAACGATTGAACTATACGGATAGCCCACAGAAAGCTGACTCAACCGCATGGCCATCTTCGCCGCAAAACCCACCTTCGCCACAATCGGCAAAATCCATTCACGAATCCATACCCGTGGACCATCCGTCGCAGTGATTAGCTTCGTCATCTGATCCGTCATTCTTATCACCCCATCAATCACGGGCATGCGCTCCGCTTCATAGCTATCCAAAAGCTCCTCCCTCGCCTTTCCCAAAATCACGCTGGCCAACTTCCAGCCCAGATTGAAAGCATCCCCCATTCCCGTATTCATCCCTTGTCCCCCCGCCGGACTATGGACGTGCGCCGCATCCCCACATAAAAAGACCCGACCCATCCTTAAATGCTCCGTCCTGCGATGCTGAATCCCAAATCCAGCTAACCAAGAAGGATCCCTGGCCTGAAGATGGCCGAGATGATTCTTCTCCAAGGTTTCCACTATTTCATTCATGGAGACCTCAGTTGTTGCGCTCTTTCCCAGTTTCCGCAGGAACACAATCCGCCAGATATTATTCGGCAAGGGAAAGAAGAAAATCGGCCCATCGATCGAAGTAAAGCCATGCAGCCAGTTAGGATCTAGCGTTGTATCCAAAACAACATCCGCCAAGAGCCAACTCTGATCATATCCTCCCCCTTGAAACTCGAGACCAGTAGCTTGCCGAACAGCACTACGCGATCCATCGCAACCCACCACATAGGAAGCATCAATTTCCTCCGTAGTCCCATCCATTCTCTCAAGGGTCGCCAAGACCCCGTGCCCGGTCTGCACCATACTTGAAAAACACACTCCACGCTCAATCTCGACTCCCGTTTTTCGTGCATGATTCACCAAGATCATTTCCGTCTCGGTCTGAGGCAAAAGCAAAAAAAATGGGAATTCGCTAGGTAAGTCGTTCATCGACGAGCGAAAAGCCTCCTTTCGATCACGCCCATAAAAGCAAATGCCATTTGCCTTATGGCTTGGGTTAATAAAAGCAGTGGCAAGACCAAGCTGATCCAGCATCTCCATCGTCCGAGGAACTACCGCCAGGGCCCGAGAGTGCTCTGCAGGCGAAGTCCGTTTTTCAATCAAGCGAACCCTGACGCAACGACGCGCTAACTCCGAAGCCAGCAGGAGTCCCGTCGGTCCAGCGCCCACCACGAGCACATCCACTTTTTGCATCTCCGACATTTAAAAACTCTGCGCTGATGGGAACATTGGTAAATTACCAAAGTGAGCTAGTTCTTACATATGAAACCCAACCCTTCTCTTGCCCTACCCAAGAATCCCCATGTTGCCATTGTGGGATCAGGTGCTCTGGGTCTGTACTATGGAGCCAAACTTGCTCATAGCGGTGTCCCTGTTTCCTTTCTCGCACGGCGCGATCTGGCCCATCTCAAACAAGAGGGATTGCAGATTCGATGTACAGAGGGAGATTTTCATCTTCCACAGATCAAAGTCTACGCCGAACCACAGGAGATCGGTCCTGTAGACCTTGTCATCGTCGCAATCAAAACCACCTCCAACACTTCGCTAGCAAAGCTACTTCCACCTTTGATCGGTCACGAAACTTCGGTCTGCACTTTACAGAACGGCTTAGGCAATGAGGATCTGATCGGTTCTATCGTGGGCCGGAACAGAATTCTTTGCGGGGTGTGTCACGTCTGCGTCTCCCGTCCAACCCCAGGCGTCGCCTCGAACATGTCGGGCGGAAACATTCGCTTCTCCGATCTAACTGGAGGCGACACTCCTCGTGCTCAATCCGTAGCGCAGCTTTTCGAACAAGCTGGCATCCGCTGCTCCGTTGCGCCCTCGGTCGGTTCTGCCCGATGGTACAAACTGGTTTGGAATGTCCCTTTCAACGGCTTGTCTATTTCCGAAGGCGGAATCGACACTGCGCAAATTTTAGCCAACCCGAAACTCCACGCCGAAACACTCGCTCTAATGAACGAAGTGATGGCGGCATCCACCGCCCTTGGCTTTCCTCAAGATCCCGAGCATCCAAAACAGGAAATCGCTCGAACCCGAAAAATGGGAGCCTATCAACCGTCCAGCCTGCTCGATTTTTTAGCCAAGAAACCCGTCGAACTTGAATCGATCTGGGGAGAAGCCCTTCGGCAAGGAACCGCCGCCGGTGCGTCTATGCCTCGCCTGCAAAAGCTCTACGAACATTTGCGCAGTTTAGTACAAGTTGACCCCATCTCATGAAATGAACGAAAGGTTTCAGAATGATCACAAAAGACCTAACCGAGTTTTTCGAAGAATTAGCTATTCATTGCTTTAAAGGGTGCTAACTTACTAAAAATGACGCGTACGTGCTCCAAATCTCTACCATTTTTTCTTTTTCTTTGCTTTACACTTTCGCTTCAAGCCCTGGAAACGGGAGATGACCTAAAACTGAATCCTGACAAATATGTCGGCAAGAAAGTGAGCCTCCTGGGGATGATAAATGCAGGCTACGAACCGCATAAATCCCCCAACGGCAGTGGGTCGTTTTATATAATGGACACTGGAAAGAACGTCCGGGAAAGCTATGGCAACACATCGAGAAATGTCTTTGCTTCAGAAGGCCAAGTAGTTGTTTTCGTGCCCAACGATAAGATATCGAGTTTTGTATCCACCTTTAAGAAAAAGGTTGATGGCAACTATCGAAGTACTGGAAAAGGATTTTCTGGGATTTTTCTTCAAAGACCGGAAAATAACGAGGACAAGGATTGGCACCGATGGTGGTACTGGTACGAATTCTACAAAGGATACTACGTAGATATGACTGGCGGCAGTTAAGAGTTTACTGCGGAACAGTGCTCTACGAGGCCTTGGCAATTTCTCGCAACAGCGCCTGATTCATTTTTGCGCCCTGCTCGAGATAACGAAGAGGGAAAGTCTCATCAGGTCCGTGAGCCCGACAGTCAGGCTGACTCAACCCCACCAGTAAGGTCTCTACTCCCAAAACATTTCGAATCACGCTAACAATTGGTATGGTTCCGCCTTCGAGCAAGAAGTGTACTTTTTTTCCTCCCCAAGCCTCCCCGAGTGCCCGAACTGCCGCTGGGCCATAACCCTTCTTGGGGTCGCAGAAATAAGGGAACCCACCATGTTGCCGCGTGACTTTGATCTTCACCGTCTTGGGGCAGCGCCTCCTTAAATCTTTTTCCACCAAATCCGCTATCTCCTTTGGATTTTGATGGGGTACCAGCCGAAAAGTTAATTTCGCCCATGCCTTACTTGGCAGAACCGTCTTGGGTCCTGGACCCTGATAGCCGCCCGTGATCCCATTAATCTCCGCCGTTGGTCTCATTCCAATTCTCTCGATCGCGGAAAATCCCGGTTCACCACCCAAAGATGGACTGCCCGCCTGTTTTCTAACCTCAGTATCTGGCACCCCCAAGGCTTTGGCTGCCATTCGTTCCCATCGCGCCGCACTTCTGACCTTTTTGTAAAACCCAGGAATCGCCACTCTGCCTTTCTCGTCGTGCAATCCGGCCAGCAGGCGAGTCAGCACCGTAATCGGGTTGACCACCGCACCCCCATAAACGCCCGAGTGAAGATCGTGGGAAGGTCCAGTCAACTCCACCTGCAAAGCCGTAATCCCTCGCAACCCATAGGTTAG
>Ga0209086_10002560_pt1 | contig 14132 bp, 19 predicted proteins | sample M_130207_XF_Meta_FD_187312 | JGI IMG/M metagenome (GOLD analysis project Ga0209086, IMG submission 187312) | Freshwater microbial communities from Lake Montjoie, Canada to study carbon cycling - M_130207_XF_MetaG (SPAdes) (version 2) | ecosystem: Environmental > Aquatic > Freshwater > Lake...
GGGGCTACGCCCTTGAGGCCGAGATTATCATCCTCAACGAACTGAAGGAACCCGACGCCAGTTCGCGCCGGGCGCTGGCGAACCGCTTGAAACCGATCATCGCCGCCCCGCCCGAAATGCTGTCGATCAACCGCAAGGGCCTGCACCCGTACGATATGGTGAACCGGTGCCTAGTGCTGGCGTTCTCGAACGATCCCGTGCCGATTTCGCTGGCGTCGCAGGATCGCCGCTGGTTTTGCGTCTGGTCGAGCGCCCCCCGGATGCCGCCCGCCGCCGCCGCTGCGCTGTGGCAGTGGTATCAGGCCGGGGGCTTTGCCGCCGTCGCCGCCTGGCTCGCGCGCCGTAACCTATCGGCGTTCAATCCCGCTGCCGCGCCGGGCGAGACTGAATTCAAGCAGAACCTGATCGAGCACGGGATGAGCATGGCCGAGTCTTTCCTAGTCGAGATGATGCGCGCGCGTCAGGGCGAATTCGCCGCCGGCGTCATCGGCTCGCCCTTTCACCCGATATGTGACCGGCTCGCTGGCATGGCGCCGTCGGGCGTCAAGGTGCCGCAGCCCGCCCTGTTGCACGCGCTAAAAGAGGCCGGCTGGCTCGACTGCGGGCGCCTAGCTGCCGTCGGCCTGACCACGAAAAAGCACATTTTCGCAGCGCCCGATGTTGCAGCGCGGTATAACAAGTCGGAGTTAAGGCGCATGATTGAGGCGCCGCCCGCCGTCGCCGGCGTGCGGGTTGTGAAATAGAAAAAGGGGCCGTGAGGCCCCTTCTCTTTTGTTCTGCTACGGTTTACAGGTCAAACATAATCGCCATCAACGCCACCAGCAGCAGCACGCACAGCGCGATCATGCGTCGTCCTCTAACGCTTTTTCCGCGCGCCAGTGCCAGCTTTCCGCGTCGGCGTCGGCGCTGGCTATCCTTGCGTCGGCGTCGGCGTCGGTCAATTTGACGCCGTACGCCTTGCGCGCCGCCGCCCGGCGCATGTGCGCCGTATTTTCGATTGCTTCCCGCACCAGCGCGCGCAACTCGCACGCCTGATTTTCTAGATCGATCACCCGGCCCCAAACGATCGCCAGGGGCGTATCGTTTGCCGCATACGCAGCGCGTTCGCTTTCTTCCGTGGTCAATTGCATGATTTTCTCCCTGTTAGGTAACGCCGCTACCCTTTTTTTGCGTGAATTGTTCCCATTGAACGACTCCCACCACCACGCACTATTACCCGGCGAATCCCACGCCGCCACAAAATCGTGATTGGTAGATTTCACGGCCATTTCCATGGCCGCCCGTGCTGTCTCGCAGTGTTCCGCGCAAAACCGCGCCGCCGATTGATTTTCCATGTTGCTCCCGTGGTTAGGTTAGGTTAAGCAAACGGCCAGCGCCAACAGCAGCGCCGTGGCAAGTACCGTTACAGACAAGGCAAACAGCGCCTCGATGATCTCGCCGGGGCGCGCCGGCCTGGCGCGTTTCATATCGTGCATATGGTAGGCCATTATTCGCGCTCCTTTAGTTAAACCAACGCGCAGCCAAACCGCGCCCGTATTCGCGTTTAAAGCCGGCGCGCAGGTAGTCGCCTGGGCTTGTGGGCGGAACTGTTGCGCCTCTAAAGCTGTCGGGCATGCACTGCGTCCGTTTCCAATTCCAGAGCACGGACGCCATGACAGCGCAAACGGCGCGCCGGTATTCGGTCGGGAAGTACTGCCCCGTGCAATAGTCGATGGCAATAGCGCCATCGTCACGCGTGACGATCGTCAAGCGCCCGCTGTAGGCGCCTTTCGCCGCGACCAGGATATCATCGGCGCTGATTGAATCGCGCAGCTCCACGTCGCGTATGAGCTGGAGCGCGTCGTGCCGATCTTTAGTTATCGCGCGCTGTTCCGCGCGATAACTTTTGACGTCGCCATAATTGCCGAATTCAAGCCCGGCGCGCTGGCCGATGAATGCGTACATCGCCGCGATAATCTGCTGTTTCTTATCCATAGTTTACCCTTTCGATTAGGTTATGACGCAGTGCGCGCCCCATAACGCCCGGCATGCCGGGCGCTATAGGTCGGGCGCTAGGCCGCAGCGGCTACCGGTTCGGCTACCGGTTCGGCTACCGGTTCGTCGGCCACTGGCGCCGGCAAGGCTTCGCGCGCCCAGGCTATCAGCGCCGGATCGGCGACCGTGTTACGGATCGGCATAATGACCGCGAACGCTTCGCTACTGAATACAGCGATACCGCTACCGTCGCCGCCCTGTTTAAAATCAAAATGGCCTAGTTTATTGGTATTCATATCAACAGCCGCTTTGCTGCAACGCACCAAGTATTCGGGCTGATAAAAGGCTGGCGCGCCGTTAACGTCGGTCGGGACTACGCGCATGTAATCCGGGAATTTGCCGTCGATCAATCTGAACACGCATACATTACCGCACCAGGCCGCGCGATGTTCGCCGGCGAGATCGTCGGCGGTGGTAATGACCACCGGTACATCGTTCGCGCTTTTATACGGCGCTTTCCAGCTTAGAATCGCTTTCACGGTATCGGCGGGCATGATGCCGACGAATGAGCCTTCGTTGTCGCCCTTGGCGTCGTCGCGGCTTGCGAAAAGCGTATGCCCGTCGGTGGACACGATACGCGATTGCATTTCGTTCGATTCGATTAGCACGCCGTTCAGGTAGTAGCGAATATCCTGATTGGCCATAAAGCGGCTAGCGGCTTTGAGCTTGTTACGATAGATATTGATTGTGGCCATGGTGCGATTTCCTTTAGTTTAGATTACTAACATGCGCGCCGGGATTGGCGCGCATGGATGTTGCAAGGCATTAGGTTACGCAAATAACTTTTGCAAGTTATTAGCTTTAGCTTCATCAAGCGCGCGCAGGTATAGCGCGCATAGCGCGCTTACTTCGTCGACGTCAGCGCTTATATTGTCCCCGTAACCATCGCACGCTTCCGACCATACGCCGTCAGCGTCGTCCGGCATCAACTGGACCGCCGTATGCAATTTCAAGCGCTTGCCTTGTGGCGCCATTGCGTGCAATTCGCGCTTATACGCCAAGCCCGCAGGATTAGCCGCTTCCCATCGCGCCAGCGCTGCGCGCGCGCTTTCCAGCGCGCTTTCTGGCGTGAAGCCGGCTTTTACCGTACTAAAACGCTTCCAGCCATCGCCCCAGTTTTTTAGCACCTTGCCGTCGGACATATACGCCTTGGTCGACGTCGTGTACACGACGCGGCCGACTTCGATTCCGTGCGCTGATAATTTTGCCATGATGTTTGCCTTTTAGGTTAGTTTAGAATCCGCGCGCGCCGATCGTGGCGCGCACGGTTTACTACGGTTTACAGACTAGCGCAATATTGCTGTGCGTCTTTACGGTTTACAAAATACGCCAAGCATCGACCTGACGTGGTAACAACGCTGAACGGAAAACCTTTACGGTAAGAATCCAGAATTACATACTTGATATGCGCGTATTGATTCATGGCGTGTTTTCCTTGTGGGTTAGCAGCAGGTGCAGGTATTGAATGGTTTGGGTTAGGTTAGGTTCTTGGACAGCGGATTCATTACATCATACCCATTTACACTTTGCAAGCTTTTTACATACAAATATTTTAGGGCGGGCAAACATGGGTAATGGCATGGGCGCTTATCTGGGTAGTCAAAAAACAGGCGCGTATCATAGTGAAATGGGCATTATTGGCAATTGCTAGGTAGTAGTTTGATTTTTGTATTTTTGTAAGGTAATCCCATGCAACAGCACAGCGCGCGCGTGTACCGTTCTAGCCGCGACTTAAATGTGTATGCCAAGACTGCCCAGATTGCCCATGATTGCCTAGCCTCAAAAGCTGGTTTGCAAGGAGGCTACATGCAAACTGCAAGGAGGCTACATGCAAACTGGCGTGAACGATTGCTATGTTTGCAAGGCGACTACATACAAAAGGCTGGTCGGCCTGCCTGCCTGCCTGCCTGCCTGCCTGCCTGCCTGCCTGGATGCGTGTTGCAGTGCAGCATGGGGGAGGGAGGCCCCGGCGCTGGCCGTGTCGGTCACGGCATCGTTCGTGAACAATTTTTTATTTTTTAGCCAACATGCAACACATTCTCTTGCAAACTACGGCATAGGCAAAATTGTCATATTGGCAAACGGAAAACAGTCGTGCTATAACAGGCTATGTTCAAGTCACTCCCTTTTGCACCCCGCGTTGTCAAGGCGACCGAGCAGCGTTTGAACGCTATATACACTGCATCTAATTTGGGGTTAAAAGGAGACTCACTGGCGCTAGCTGCCGGGATGCTCCCTACGGAGTATCGCCAATTGTGCCAATTTGACCCATTGGCCGAGATGGCCGCGCAGAAGGGTAAGGCTGACAACGAGATGCAAACCGCCCGCCGTCTGAACGAGGCATCGGAACAGGGCGACGCTAAAGCGAGCCTGGCGATCCTACAACACGTCCATGGTTGGACGGCCCGGCAAGAGATCAGTGTGGACGTGTATCAGAAGATTAGCGTCATCACGGCGCTGGAAGAAGCCCGCGCAAGGGTGATCGAAGGCCAAGCGGTTGAGATTGCCGGGTAATGCAACAGCCGGTCTATAAGTCAGACGAAGAACAGAAGTTGATGGTGGAGTTGTGGTCGCCCGCGCTGGCCGACGACCCCGAGGCGTTCGTGTTGTTTGCGTTTCCGTGGGGGCAGAAGAACACCCCGCTGCATAAGTTCCGTGGCCCAAGAAAATGGCAGCGCGAGGTGCTGCGCGACATTAAGAAGCACATCGACGGTAACAAGGGTAAGGTGCAGATGGACACCTTGCGGGAAGCGGTGTCATCTGGGCGCGGAATTGGCAAGTCGGCCTTAGTGTCTTGGTTGGTGCTGTGGATGCTGACCACCCGCATCGGCGGCAGCATCGTCATCAGTGCCAACTCGGAGAGTCAGCTAAGGTCGGTGACTTGGGCTGAACTGACCAAGTGGGCGGCGATGACCATCAACAACCACTGGTTTGAGATCAGCGCAACGAAGCTGGTGCCGGCGCAGTGGCTGTGCGAACTAGTCGAGCGCGACCTGAAGAAAGGCACACGCTACTGGGCGGCAGAGGGCAAGCTGTGGTCGGCTGAGAATCCAGATAGCTACGCGGGTGTCCACAACCAGGACGGCATGATGCTCATCTTCGACGAGTCGTCAGGCATACCCAACCCGATATGGGAGGTGGGCGCCGGGTTCTTTACGGAAAACACGCCAGACCGGTATTGGTTTGCCTTCAGCAACCCGCGCCGCAACGAGGGTTACTTCTTTGAGTGCTTCCACGCCAAACGAGCGTTTTGGAACACCCGCAGCGTCGATGCAAGAACGGTCGAGGACACGGACAAACAGGTATACGAGCAGATTATTGCGGAGTATGGCGAGGATTCACCACAGGCCAAGGTCGAGGTGTATGGCGAATTTCCCGACGCGGGTGAGGATCAGTTTATTAAGCCCATGCTGGTCGAGGACGCCATGAACCGCGAACGGTGGAAGGACACTACTGCGCCTATAGTATTAGGTATAGACCCGGCCAGAGGCGGCGCTGACTCGACCGTGCTGGTGGTGCGCCAAGGGCGGGACATTGTGGCAATCAAACGCTACTCGGGCGAGGACACCATGACTATAGTTGGGCGGGTAATCGACGCCATCGAGGAATACAAGCCAATCCTGTCGGTAATTGACGAAGGTGGCCTTGGCTACGGCATACTTGACAGGCTGACCGAGCAGCGTTATAAGGTACGCGGGGTAAACTTTGGTTGGAAGGCCAAGAACTCTATTATGTGGGGCAACAAGCGGGCTGAGATGTGGGGCACCATGAAGGATTGGTTGAAAACAGCTTCCATTCCAAACGACCGTCAGCTAAAAGCCGATTTGGTCGGCCCCATGAAGAAGCCTAACAGCAGCGGCACCATTTTCCTTGAGGGGAAAAAAGAGATGCGTAGTCGTGGATTGGCATCACCGGATGCTGCTGACGCGCTGGCCGTAACCTTTGCCTTCCCCGTCGCGCACCGCGAGTATCGGGAACCGGCCAAACGCAGCGCGTCATCGCACGCTGGCGTGACTAACTCCTGGATGGGGTCATGAAGAAAAGCGTATCGCTATCGGTTGGCCGGGGAGAGAAGCGCCCGGTCAGCAAAGGCGCTGGCCTGACCGCCAAAGGGCGCGCTAAGTATAATGCCGCGACCGGCAGCAACTTGAAAGCCCCGGCACCGAATCCTAAAACACCCGCCGCAAAGGGGCGCAAAGCGTCGTTTTGCGCCAGAATGTCGGGCGTGGTAGCCAAGGCCAAAGGCCCGGCAGAACGTGCTAAAGCATCCCTTAGACGATGGAAGTGCTAATCATGAAACCCGGACTCTACGCCAATATTAACGCCAAGCGCGACAGAATAGCTGCGGGCAGCAAAGAGAAAATGCGTAAGCCGGGTGCCCCCGGCGCGCCGACTGCCAAGGCGTTCAAGCAATCGGCCAAAACTGCAAAGAAACGATAACATGCCCCTTGTTAAGTCACCCAGTTCAATGGCCTTCCGCAAGAACATCAAAGCGGAAGTTAAGGCGGGCAAGCCGATCAAGCAGGCCGTGGCGATAGCCTATTCTGTCAAGCGCGCTGCGGCGGGCAAGAAGAAGGGCAAGTAGTGGCCTATCAGGACACAGGCATTAACGAAGCCGGCGCCGTGGCGTCGGGCGGCACTAAGTCCGACCGTGACAATGGCGAGATGCTGGCAACCATGCGCACACGCCTCACAATGGCGATCTCGGCGTATTCGGATTCCCGTGAGGACGAACTGGACGACCTGCGCTTCCGCGCGGCCTCGCCCGACAACCAGTGGCAATGGCCGGCAGATGTGCTGGCAACACGCGGTTCGGTGCAAGGCCAGACGATTAACGCGCGCCCCTGCCTGACCATCAACAAGCTGCCGCAGCATGTGTTGCAAGTGACCAACGACCAGCGGCAGAACCGGCCAAGTGGCAAGGTTATCCCCGCTGACGACAAGGCCGACATTGAGGTGGCCGAGATATTCAACGGTTTGGTGCGGCACATAGAGTATATCTCGGACGCTGACGTAGCCTACGACACGGCGTGCGACAACCAGGTGACGTTTGGCGAAGGTTACTTTCGCATCCTGACGGAATACTGCGACGACAACACTTTTGAGCAAGACCTGCGGATTGGGCGTATTCGAGACTCGTTTAGCGTCTATATGGACCCGACGATCCAAGACCCGTGCGGTTCGGATGCCGAATGGTGTTTTATCAATCAAGAAATCACCAAAGACGACTACGAACGCCAGTTTCCTAACGCGGCACCGCTGTCAAGCCTAGCCTACGGCGTGGGCGACGGGCAGCTAAACGCGTGGATTAACCAAGACACAGTGCGGATTGCGGAATACTTCTACATCAAGCATGAAGCCAAGAAACTGCACCAGTATCACAGCGGCATCACCGCAATGGCTGGCTCGCCGGAGGCCAAACAGGCCGAAATGATGGGTTTAAAGCCTCTAAAGACCCGAGATGTGGACGTTAGGTCGGTCAAATGGTGCAAAACCAACGGTTTTGAGGTGCTGGAAGAACGCGATTGGGCGGGCAAATATATCCCCGTTATCCGCGTAATTGGCAACGAATTCGAGATAGATGGCCGTATGTACGTCAGCGGGCTGGTGCGAAACGCCAAAGACGCCCAACGGATGTATAACTATTGGGTTAGCCAAGAAGCAGAAATGCTGGCGCTGGCGCCGAAGGCACCGTTTATTGGCTACGGCGGTCAGTTTGAGGGTTACGAAACGCAGTGGAAAACGGCCAACATCAACAACTGGCCGTATCTGGAAGTTAACCCCGACGTAACCGACGGACAAGGCGGCGTGCTACCGTTGCCGGCGCGGTCACAGCCGCCAATGGCCTCCAGTGGTCTGTTGCAAGCCAAAGCGGGGGCGGCAGACGACATTAAAAGCTCAACGGGGCAGTATGACTCTAGCCTTGGGGCAACCAGCAACGAACGCTCCGGGCGAGCTATTCTGGCGCGGGAAAAGCAGTCGGATACGGGCACTTATCACTACGTAGACAACTTGGCGCGCGCCATTCGCTACGCGACGCGGCAACTGGTCGATCTGATTCCGAAGATTTACGACACGCAACGCATTGCTCGCATCATCGGTCTGGATGGCGAAACCGACCAGGCTATGATTGACCCGACGCAACCAATGGCGGTCAAGAAGATTGAGAACGAGCAGGGCATTGTTATCAAGAAGATTTACAACCCCAATGTCGGCAAATACGACGTTGCGGTAACTACCGGCCCGAGCTACATGACCAAGCGGCAGGAGTCGCTCGACGCCATGAGCCAACTGCTGCAAGGCAACCCGCAACTGTGGGCGGTGGCCGGCGATCTCTTTATCAAACACATGGATTGGCCGGGCGCGCAGGAAATGGCCGCACGGTTTGCCAAGACTATCGACCCGAAACTGCTGTCCAATGAGGACGATCCTGCGCTTCAAGCGGCCAACCAGCAGATGCAGGCTATGGCTAAAGAGATGGAGCAGATGCACGGCATGCTGCAAAACGTCAACAAGTCGATGGAAGCGCAGACGCTGAAGGTCAAAGAGTTTGAGGCCGAAGTCAAAGCTTACGACGCGGAAACTAAACGCATTAGCGCGGTGCAGGCCGGAATGAGTGAAGAACAGATACAAGATATTGCAATGGGTGTGGTTGCAGCGGCGATAGAATCGCAAGGCATGATGAACCAAATGCCGGACATGCGCGAAGAATCTATGCCCGGTATGTCCGAAATGCCCCAAGAGGGAATGGAACAGATGCCACCGGAAATGCCACCTGAAATGATGCCACCGCAAGGTATGGAACAAATGCCACCGCAAGGAACGCCACAGTGACCAAAGCATGTGACTTTATGGGGATGTTGTTTTTGGCGCGGGACGTGGCGCATAGCGTCCATCTCAACACCCGCAGCTACTCAAAGCATGTAGCCTTGAACGTCTTTTACGACCGTATCGTGGGCGCTGCTGACGATTTTGCAGAAGCCTACCAAGGCCGGAATGGTTTGATTGGCCCGATATCGCTTATGTCAGCCAAGAAAACAACCAACATCATTGAGTTCTTGGACGACCAGCTAAAAGAAATTGAAGCCAGTCGATACGATGTGTGCGACAAGTCGGACACGGCGTTGCAACAGCTTATTGACAACATCGTTGAAATTTACTTACGCACACTGTACAAACTTCGATTCCTAGCTTGAGGTAAATCATGTCAGCCAACTACAAAAGCATTAGCGCAACTAACCAAGTCAAAGTCGGGTTTACGGTCTTGAAAGGCATCTTTGTTAGCGCCGCAAGCGCAACGCCGCTTATCACGGTTTACGATTCCGGCACCGCAAGCACTGGTGACCCGACAATACTCGGCGTGTTTGCCCCTACCGCTGCGGGTAACTATCTGTTTACCAATAATGGTATATCGGCAAGCAAAGGGCTTTACGTTGTCATATCGGGAACGGTAGTCGCAACAATCATATATGAGTAAGCAAAAATGACCGTCGGCCTTTCTCCCGTTGCTGGCGCAGGCTGGCAGTTTTTTGATGCTAACGGCGTCCCATTGGCCGGCGGCAGGTTGTATACCTATGCCGCAGGCACTACGACGCCGGAGACTACATACACCAGTAGCACCGGCGCAACCGCTAATTCAAATCCAATTATATTGAACGCTGCGGGGCGTGTTTCAGGCACTACCGAAGTCTGGCTAACCATTACGACGGCATATAAATTTGTATTAAAAACCGATGCCGATGTTCAGTTGTGGAGCGCCGACGATATTTCCGGCATAGCGGGTGTCGGTAATCCCCTTCCGGTTTCGTCGGGTGGCACGGGGCGCGCAACGGCTACCGCCTACGCGGTGGTATGTGGTGGCACTACCGCTACAGGCGCGCTGCAATCTGTAGCTTCGGTAGGAACCACGGGGCAAGTGCTGACCAGCAACGGCGTTGGTGCTTTGCCAACCATGCAGACGGGGTTCGCCACAGGCATGATTCTTTTGTGGTCGGGGAATATTGGGTCTATTCCTACCGGCTGGTTGCTGTGCGATGGCACCTTAAGCACGCCAAATCTTCGGGATCGGTTTGTTGTAGGCGCCGGGTCTACCTACGCAGTTAACGCAACGGGTGGGTCTGCCGATGCGGTTGTTGTAAGCCATACCCACGTTGCAACAGTTACCGATCCGGGGCATTTCCATAACTTGCCTTTTACATCTGCTGCTGCTGGCTCAACGGGCGGCACGTATGTAATCGGCGGGTCTGGCTCGGTGAGCAGTTCTGCCGTTACCGGCGTTACGGTAGCAAACGCCGTTCCAGCCGGAAGTGTAAGTGGAACCAACGCAAACCTTCCTCCGTATTACGCGCTGTGCTACATCATGAAGTCATAAATAAACCATGGCAAACGTAAAAATCTCCGCGCTTACCGCAGCAACCACACCTCTGGCCGGCACAGAGGTATTGCCGATTGTTCAGTCTGGCGTAACCGTTAATGTTGCGGTGAGCAACTTGACCGCAGGCAGGTCTGTTAGCTCTACCGCCATAGCAATAACGGGAAGCACGTCCGGCACTGCTACCATCGTAACGCCTGCGGTAGCGGGAACGCCAACGCTAACCTTGCCCATTACTACGGATACGCTGGTCGGCAAGGCAACGACGGACACGCTGACGAACAAGACGTTGACCGCGCCGGTCATAGCTACAATTGTAAACACCGGCACGTTGACCTTACCAACCTCTACCGACACCCTAGTAGGCCGCGCGACGACGGACACGTTGACGAACAAGACGCTGACCGCGCCGATCATAGCTACGATTTCAAACACCGGTACGCTTACGCTTCCGACTTCTACCGACACCCTGGTAGGCCGGGCTACCACGGACACCCTGACGAACAAGACGCTAACTACGCCGGTTCTGACTAATCCGACTGTTACAGCTTACCTCGAAACCGCACCAGCTATTGTCAATTCATCAACTTCACAAACTATTTCGCTTGCAAACGGAACGGTTCTTTCTTACACGTTGACCGGTAACTGCACGTTTACAATGCCAGCAACGACTAGCGGCACTTCGTTTATCGTGAAGCTGATACAAGATGGAACGGGATCAAGAACGGCAACCTTTACTGGTGTCAAATATCCCGGCGGGACAGTGCCGACAATTACCACTACCGCTACGACTGGCACAGATATTCTTAGTTTTGTCTGCATTAACTCTGTCTGGTATGGCACCTTTGCACAGGCGTTTGCGTAATGTTTGCTGCACCTAATTTCTTTTTTACTCGTAAAGCTGCGGCTAACGTAACGCCAACGGTTGAATACCTTGTTGTCGCGGGTGGCGGCGGTGGTGGTTGCGGTGAAGGCGGAGGCGGCGGTGCGGGAGGATATAGAACCGCAGCAGGATTTGCGGTAACTGCTGGCGTTTCTATAACTGTGACCGTTGGCGGCGGCGGGCCCGGCGGCATAAATAATAACGACAATCGCGGGACCAATGGTAATGATTCTGTTTTTTCTACTATTACTTCCTCTGGCGGTGGTGGTGGTGGCTCTTATCGAGTAGCAAATCCGGGTGCTGGTTTAGCGGGTGGCAGCGGCGGTGGCGGTGCGGCTAATAACCAAGCTGGAACTGTTGGCACAGGTGGCGCGGGCAATACTCCGTCCACAAGCCCAAGTCAGGGCAACGCTGGCGGTAATGGTCAACAAGTAGATTACGGTGGCGGTGGCGGGGGCGGCGCAGGGGCTGTTGGATCAAATGCTACTACTCTGGTTTCTGGCGCTGGCGGAGCAGGAACTGCAAACAGCCTCTCCGGTTCCTCGGTAACGTATGGTGGGGGTGGAGGTGGCGCGGGGTATTCTAATGCAGGTGCATCAGGCGGCGCTGGCGGTGGTGGCAACGGTGCAGGCGGACCGGGGGGTGTATTTGTTTCAGCCAGCACTGCCGGAACTGCAAATAGGGGTGGCGGTGGTGGTGGTGGGTATAACGGTGTAGCTTCTCAAGGTGGCGCATCTGGCGGCTCAGGTATTGTGATAATACGTTACGTCGATACCTACCCCGCAGCGACATCTACAACTGGTTCTCCGACAATCACCGTATCTGGCGGGTATAGGGTTTATAACTGGACGGGTTCCGGCTCGATAACTTTCTAATGGCGCACTTTGCAAAAATTGAAAACGGTCTGGTAACGCAGGTTATTGTTGTCGGTAACGCTGACACGGCAAACGCTGAAGGCGTTGAGCTTGAGCATATCGGCGCGGCGTTCTGTGAGCGTTTGCTTGGCGGTGATTGGAAACAGACTAGCTACAACGGCAAGATGCGTAAGAACTACGCCGGGATTGGCTACACCTTTGACGCAGCGCGTGACGCGTTTATTGCTCCGCAACCGTTTCCGTCTTGGGTTTTGAACGAACAGACTTGCCAGTGGGAAGCGCCTGTGCCTATGCCTACAGACGGAAAAAGATATAATTGGGACGAAGCAACCCTAAATTGGATTGAAAATAACTAAACCTTACCAGTGAGGTTCACTGGGGATTCCAAGGAATCAAGCCATGTCTGACGAAGTAATAGCGGAAGTACCCGCGCCGGAACAGGTTGCTACGGCAGCGCCTGCGCCTGAGATAGTAGCGCCGGAAGCAGCGCCCGAAGGTGAACCGAAAGAGATTCCGAAACTATTTAGCCAGGATGATCTGGATGCCGCCATCGGCAAACGACTTGCAAGAGAGCAGCGAAAGTGGGAACGCGAAGCACGGCAGGCCGAAGCACCAAAGCCCGTCCCTGTAGAGCATGTTAAGCCGGAACAGTTTACGACGACTGAGGAATACGTTGAGGCATTGACGACTTCCAAAGCAGCGCAGATTGTCCAGCAGCAACAATACGCGAAACAGCAACAGGAGTTGCTTGGTAACTATCACGAGAAGGAAGAAGATGCGCGAGGCAAATACGAGGACTTTGAACAAGTCGCGTATAACCCCAAGCTACCGATTACCAACGTGATGGCCCAAACCATTCAAGCCTCGGATAACGGCCCGGATATTGCATATTATCTCGGCGCAAACCCCAAGGAAGCTGACCGCATATCCCGCCTTGAACCGTTCTTGCAGGCCAAAGAGATAGGAAGATTGGAAGCGAAGGTTGCTTCCGAACCCGTTACAAAACGCACATCCAGCGCACCTGCGCCGATTTCACCTGTTACTGCTCGCGGAAATCATTCCGGCAATTTTGATACCACAGACCCAAGGTCAATTAAAAGCATGACCACAACCCAGTGGATTGAAGCTGATAGAGCTAGACAAGTGAAAAAGCAGGAAGCAAGGAACCGCTAACTACTTTTAGGAGTTTTTCATGGCTAATAGCCTGCTTACCATTGATATGATTACCCGGAAATCTCTGGAAATTCTGGAGAACAACCTGGTAATTTCCCGCAATTGCAACAAAGAATACGACGACAGCTTCGCCGTCGAAGGTGCCAAGATTGGTTCGACCCTGCGGATTCGTCTGCCGGATCGCGCGCTGGTGACGGACGGCGCCGCCCTGCAAGTTCAGGACGACAACGAGCAATACACCACGCTGACGGTTTCCAGCCAAAAGCACATTGGCATTAACTTTACCTCTGCCGAACTGACGATGCAGTTGGACGACTTCGCGGAACGTGTTCTCAAACCGCGTATCAGCCAATTGGCGTCCAGTGTGGATGCTGACGTTGCCAACGCCTACAAGTCTATTTACGCTACGGTTGGCACTCCGGGCACCACGCCGGCTACCGCGCTCGTTCTGCTGCAAGCGCAACAGAAGCTGAACGAATCGGCTACGCCTATGTCGCCGCGCTACGCAACCGTAAATCCTGCCGCTAACGCTGGCCTGGTAAACGGCATGACGGGATTCTTTAACCCAACGGGCACGATCTCCCGCCAGTTCAAGACAGGCATGATGGGTGAGGGTGTTCTCGGCTACGACGAAATGAATATGTCGCAGTCGATTGTTAACCACACCGTCGGTAGCCTTCCGGTTGCGCCCATCTGCGCGTCTACCGTTCCTGCCGTTCAAGGTGCAGCGACGCTGGACATTACGTACACCAGCGGCACCAAGACCATCAAGCAAGGCGATGTGTTTACCATTGCG
>Ga0209086_10002563_pt1 | contig 14114 bp, 10 predicted proteins | sample M_130207_XF_Meta_FD_187312 | JGI IMG/M metagenome (GOLD analysis project Ga0209086, IMG submission 187312) | Freshwater microbial communities from Lake Montjoie, Canada to study carbon cycling - M_130207_XF_MetaG (SPAdes) (version 2) | ecosystem: Environmental > Aquatic > Freshwater > Lake...
GTACAACTCTTTTTGTCGGGATATGGTTTAGAACTTTCAGATTTGCAAAGTTTTAGGACTGCTGGATCTAAAACACCAGGTCACCCCGAGTTTGGACACACGGCTGGGGTTGAAATTACGACCGGTCCATTAGGATCTGGAATCGCTAGCGCTATCGGAATGGCTATGGCTGCGCGCTATGAAAAGGGACTTTTTGATCCAGAAGGTGCAACAAAGTTATTTGACCATGACATCTGGGTCATTGCATCAGATGGTGATTTGCAGGAAGGTCTAAGCGCGGAAGCCTCGTCGCTAGCTGGAACGCAAGAACTTGGGAATTTGAAGGTTATTTATGACGATAATCGGATTTCTATTGAAGGTGACACGCATTTTGCATTCACGGAAGATGTTTCAGCTAGATATAAAGCTTACGGTTGGAACGTTATTGAGGTAGCTACGAAAGCTGCTGGCGATGTCGATCAAATCGCACTTGAGAGCGCAATGCTGGCTGCGCAAGTTGAAACTACAAAGCCGACGCTGATTAGATTGAAAACTGTAATTGCCTGGCCTGCACCAAAAGCTCAGGGCACACCTGAATCGCATGGCTCGGCTCTCGGGAGTGATGAAGTGGCTGCAACAAAGATTGCACTGGGCTTAAATCCAGAAGAAACATTTAGCGTTCCTGCAGAAGTTTTGGCACATGCTCGTGAAGTTGTAACTAGAGGCGCTGGCGCGCATGCAAAGTGGCAGAGTGAATTCAACATGTGGAAGAAGAAGAATCCGGAACAGAGTGATTTACTGCAGAGATTAAACTTTAAAGCGCTCCCATCTGGTTGGGAGAAAGTAATTCCAGTGTTTGAAAGTGGAAAAGATATCGCAACTCGAGCTGCTTCTGGAAAAATTATCAGTGCACTGGCCGGAGTACTCCCAGAGTTTTGGGGCGGTTCATCTGATCTAGCCGGTAGCAATAACACTTCCATTAGTGGTGCGAAATCTTTCTTACCGAGGTCCAGCAAGATGGCGAAAGCTGATCCATTCGGTCGAATAATTCATTTTGGAATTCGTGAGCATGCCATGGGCGCTATTTTGAATGGCATCGCACTACACGGATTAACAAGAAGTTTCGGTGGAACTTTCTTAGTTTTCAGTGACTATATGCGTGGCGCTGTTCGCTTGGCTGCCCTCATGAATATTCCTTCGATCTTCGTTTGGACCCATGATTCAATTGGACTTGGCGAAGATGGCCCAACACATCAACCAGTTGAACATCTAGCCTCATTGCGTCTCATTCCAAACTTGGCAATCGTTCGTCCAGCCGACGCAAATGAAACTGCAGTTGCCTGGCGTGAAATTATCTCGCGCCGCAAACCTGTGGGCTTGGCGCTATCCCGGCAGAATTTGCCAGTTTTAGATCGTCAATTATTTGCAAGCGCGGAAGGTGTTGCTAAAGGAGCGTACATAGTTTCTGACACCCCAGGGAAACCTGATGTGATAATTATTGCAACAGGATCAGAGGTTGCGATTGCTATAGCAGCAAGTGAGCTTCTTAAATTGAAATCAGTCACAGCCCGCGTTGTTAGCGCGCCATGTTTGGAATGGTTTGAAGAGCAGAGTGATTCCTACAAAGAGAGCGTTTTGCCGAAAGAGATTACAGCGCGAGTAAGCGTTGAAGCCGGCGTTGGTGCGGGTTGGCATAAGTATGTTGGCGACAAAGGTGAGATCGTCAGTCTTGAACACTTCGGAGCATCGGCATCGGCTGGCGAACTGTTTAAAGAGTATGGATTTACACCGGAAAATATTGCTGATGCTGCCATGCGAACAATCGCTCGGAACTAAATGATTTCGATTTCTGGGACGAGTGTAGAAAAGTACTCTGCGCAAAGCTCGGTCGCTCGTAATTTAAATTCTGCGGCAAAAAAATTGCAGATAAAAGATCCAACTCTTTGGGGTGAGGCTGCTGCGGCAGAAGCGGCGAATAGGCTGAATTGGATTGACCTACCAGTCGCCAGTCGTGTACTGCTCCCCCAATTGGATGCTCTAAGTGCATGGGCTAGATCAAATAATTTAACCAATTTTATTCTCTGTGGCATGGGTGGTTCATCTTTAGCCCCCGAAGTAATGGCTAAGTCTTATGGAAAAACTTTAACCATTTTGGACACGACTGACCCAGAACAAATAACGCTAGCGGTTCCAAAGAGCCTTGAAGAAACTTTAATAATTATCAGTTCGAAATCGGGGTCTACAATCGAAACCGCATCACAGAAATCTTTATTTGAAGATCTATTTATATCCGCTGGGCTAGATCCAACTAATCATTTTGTAATAATTACCGATCCTGATTCACCTCTTGATATATCTGCAAGAGCATCTGAATTCCGCGTAATCAACGCAGATCCCAGCGTAGGTGGAAGATTTAGCGCGCTAAGTGCTTTTGGTTTAGTTCCTGCTGCTCTACTAGGCATAGACGTCTCAGTTCTGCTTGATGATGCCGATCTAGCATCACAGAAATTCGCTGAGTCAAATTCGCCAGCGATTAAGTTAGCAACACTCATTTTCGAAGAGGCTTCTCAGAACTTTGCGCTAATCGACAGTGAATCAAACGTTCCAGGTATCGGCGATTGGATTGAACAGTTAGTCGCCGAGTCGACAGGCAAGAACCAGAAGGGTCGATTGCCAATTGTTCTCGAATCAGCAAGTGCTCCAGTCGGTGGAAGCGCGCTGTCAATTGGATTAGCCGAAGGTGTTTCAGACATCAACGTTGTCGCCAGTCTTGGTGAGCACTTTATTTTATGGGAATGGGTTACCGCCCTTCTGTGTCGCGCCCTTGAAGTTGATCCCTTTAACCAACCAAATGTTACAGAGGCTAAAGAACGAACTGGCGAATTGTTAAATGAATGGGGCGGAACTGGTGTTCCAGCAATGGAACCAGCTTACGAAAATTCAAGCCTTGCAATTTTTACCGCTCTTCAGTGCCCAGATTTAAGCACCGTGCTTGCTAAATTTATAGATAGTTCAAGTGGATATTTCTCAATAATGGCTTATCTAAATCGTGAGACAGACTTTGAAGTCACGAAGGCGCGTTCTGCACTTGCCGCTAAAACAAATCGTGGTGTTACTTTTGGTTGGGCTCCAAGATTTCTGCATTCAACCGGACAATTTCATAAGGGTGGCCAACAGAGCGGCTCATTCCTGCAAATTACTGGGGAAAGCAAAGAGGATTTGAATATTCCTGGAAGAGATTTCACATTCCATACCTTGTTAATGGCACAAGCCTTAGGCGATGGCCAAGCGCTTACATCACGAAATTTGCCGCTACTTAGAATTCATCTTAAGAATCGCAAAGCCGGAATCGCAGAGTTGCTTGAAGCTATCTCTAAACTTTAAAGTTTTTAATCTTCTCCGCGTAGTCGAGCCAGCGCATCTTCCAAAATCTTCTTCGATTCTGCTTCAGTGCGACGCTCTTTCACATATGCCAAGTGAGTCTTATATGGCTCATTCTTAATTGGCATCGGTGGTTTATCTTTATTTAGACCAGCTGGATATCCACAACGAGGGCAATCCCAAAGCTCTGGAATCTGTACCGTCTCGTCCTGCGCAAATGAGGGGCGAGTTTCATGACCTTGTGCGCACCAATAGGAAACTCGGAAACGAGCAATGGCATCGCCACGCTCTGCTTCTCCCATAGGACCTGCGCCGACCCGACTTCCACGAATTGCGCTACCCATATTGATCTCCTTAAATTAATTAACGCTAGAAAGTAATTACTTCTTTAATACCAAACTCAGTGCAATCACTCCTGCGAACCAGAGGCCACCAACAATAATTGTGATCCGATCTAGGTTCTTTTCAACGACTGAAGATCCACCGTAACTTGATGAAATTCCGCCACCGAATAAATCAGAGAGTCCACTTCCCTTGCCCTTATGAAGCAACACAAGCAGAATCATTAAAACGCTGGTTATAACCAGAAGGATTGATAGAGCTAAGACCACGAATTTCTCCTTTTATTACTATTACTTCGGAATAACTTCAATAACGCACTGGCGTAAGGATACCCGCCAATTGGCTGAGATTTACGCGCTCACCGCACGATGGAATCTGGCGATTCGAGCAAATTCCTCAGGATCAAGGCTTGCTCCCCCAACCAATACACCATCAACATCTGCTTGCTTCATAATTTCCACGATATTTGAGGATTTAACCGATCCACCGTAGAGAATTCGAGCCGCTTCTGCAATTTCTGAGGAACCAATTTTTTCAAGTTCAACTCGAATAGCTTGGCAAACTTCTTGTGCATCTTCTGCACTAGCAGTCTTGCCAGTCCCAATTGCCCAAACAGGTTCGTATGCAAAGACAATCTTCTTTAAATCTGGCTTGTGGAAACCCTTCAAACCATTACGAACTTGGTTCAATACATGTTCTACATGCGCACCAGATTCGCGAATAGCAAGCTCTTCACCTACACAGAAAATTGGAGTTATCTCATTAGCAAGCGCCGCCTTGATCTTACGATTAATTTTCGCATCATCTTCATTGTGAATTGCACGTCGTTCTGAGTGCCCGACCGCAACAAAGGAACATCCAAGTTTGTTGAGCATTGAACCGCTGATATCTCCAGTAAAAGCGCCACTTATATCTGGCGACAGATCCTGGGCGCCATATGAAAGACGAAGTCGGTCACCATCAATGAGCGTTTGAACCGAGCGAATATCAGTAAAGGGTGGAAGAACAACGACATCAACCGCGTCATAATCCTTATCGTCCAACGAGTATGAGAGCTTCTGGGTAACGGCAATCGCCTCCAGATGATTCAGATTCATCTTCCAGTTTCCAGCGATTAATGGCTTGCGCATACTTCCTCCAACTTTAGTTGAGTACAAATTACTGTAAAACGACGAGCCCAGGCAATTCCTTACCCTCTAAATATTCAAGTGAGGCGCCACCGCCAGTTGAAATATAGCCAAAATCAGAATCCGCAAATCCCAATTTACGAACCGCAGCAGCAGAATCGCCACCTCCGACAACACTGATGCCAGATATTGTAGTTAGCGCCTGGGCTAAAACTTTAGTTCCATTTGCAAAGTTAGGAAATTCAAAGACCCCCATTGGTCCATTCCAAAATACGGTTTTACATTCCGAGATCGCAGATGCAAATAATTTCGCACTCGCTGGTCCGATATCTAGTCCCATTTGATCCGCAGGTATTGCATCTGCTGGAACGATAGTTGGCTTCGAATCGACGCTAAATTCCGGTGCAACCACGATATCTGTTGGAAGAAGTAGGTTCACGCCAAGCTTCTCCGCACGCTCAATCAACTCAATCACAGTTGGGATCAAATCCCTCTCAACTAAAGATTTACCAATTTCATGACCTTTGGCGGCTAGAAATGTAAATAACATTCCACCACCAATTGCCAAGGTGTCGACCTTGCCTAGAAGATTAGAAATTACACCAATCTTGTCTGAAACTTTTGAACCACCAAGTGCGACACCATACGGGCGTTGTGGTGATTCCGTTAATTTCTTTAGTACTTCTACTTCTGCTGATACTAAATACCCAGCTGCATGTGGCAGAAGATTTGCAACATCATAAACAGATGCATGCTTGCGGTGAACTGCTCCGAAACCATCGCTTACAAAGATATCTGCGTAAGACGCTAATTCCTTCGCTAGTACCGATCGTTCGGACTCATCTTTAGAAGTCTCGGCCGCTTCATAACGAATGTTTTCTAGAAGCGTTACTCCTGTGGCACTTGGTTTCGCGCCGACAATCGCATCTGAGAAATTAACTGGCACCTCTAAGAGCTCTGCTAATCGCTTTGCAACGGGTGCCAAAGAAAGTTCTGGCTTGCGCTCACCCTTTGGTCTACCAAGGTGCGCTGTAATTATCACAGCAGCACCTTGGGCTAATAAGTATTTAATCGTTGGAAGTGAAGCCCTTATTCGTCCATCATCCGTTATGACGCCATCCTTCAGCGGCACATTTAGATCACAGCGAAGTAGAACTCGCTTCCCACGAACATCAACTGACTCGAGGGTTTTAATATTCATTAAAGCTTCTTGCCCACATATCCAACGAGGTCAACTAAACGATTTGAATAACCCCATTCGTTGTCATACCAACCAACAACTTTTGCAGTTGTGCCAATGACCTTTGTTAAGCCAGCATCCAAAATACAAGAACTTGGATCGGTAACAATATCTGCTGAAACGATTGGATCTTCGGTATAAGTAAGGTATCCCTTTAGTGAACCCTCAGCCGCTTTCTTAAGGGCTGCATTAATTTCTGCAGCGGTAACTTCCCTAGCAAGTTCAACGGTTAAATCTGTTGCTGACCCTGTTGGGACTGGAACACGAAGTGCGAAGCCATCTAGCTTGCCCTTGAGATTTGGTAGAACCAGGCTGATCGCCTTGGCTGCGCCAGTTGTGCTTGGGATAATTGAAACCGCAGCGGCGCGGGCGCGACGTAAGTCTTTATGAGGTTGATCCAGAACTGATTGATCATTTGTATAAGCATGAATTGTTGTCATTAGACCACGAACAATTCCGAATTCTTCATCTAGAACCTTTGCCATTGGAGCTAGGCAATTTGTTGTACAAGAAGCATTTGAGATGACGTGGTGGGTAGCCGGATCGTACTTCTCATGGTTAACACCCATTACAACAGTTATATCTTCATCTGTTGCAGGAGCTGAAATAATTACCTTCTTGGCGCCAGCTGTAATGTGCTTCTTTGCATCGGCCGCCTTTGTGAAAAAGCCTGTTGATTCGATAACGATGTCAGCTTTAACTTCGCCCCAAGGCAAGTTTGCGGGATCGCGCTCTGAAAATACTCGAATGGTCTTGCCATCAACAGTGATTGAATCATCTGTGAAGGTAACAGGGAGACCTAGACGACCTAGGATTGAGTCATACTTTAAAAGATGAGCAAGAGTTGCATTATCTGTGAGGTCGTTAATTCCTACGATTTCAATATCGGCGCCTGATTGCAGCGCGGCGCGAAAGAAGTTGCGACCAATTCGTCCAAAACCATTAATTCCGACACGTACCATTTATTTGCCTACCTAAAATTAGTTTAAATTGAAGAAACTCAAGAGACCACATCATTGTAGATAGCCAAATCCTATCAGCCACGAGCAGCCTACTTTTGCTCACCTTGGAGGTGCTTGAACTATTCAGCCAATAAATCGGGGCTCAACCCTGCTTCAGTATCTGGAATTCCCAAATCGTGCGCTCGCTTATCGGCCATGGCTAGGAGTCTGCGAATTCGACCGGCGATTGCATCCTTAGTCATTGGTGGCGTTGCCAATGAACCCAATTCTTCAAGACTCGCTTGCCCGTGGTTAATTCGAAGTTCACCTGCTACTTTCAAATGATCTGGAATTTCAGCTCCAAGTATTTCCATCGCCCTAGCAACTCGAGCCGATGCGGCAACTGCAGCGCGCGCAGACCTACGTAAATTTGCATCATCAAAATTTGCTAAGCGATTTGCAGTTGCGCGAACTTCACGGCGCATTCTTCGCTCTTCCCAAGCAAGCACGCTCTCATGAGCACCAAGCCTGGTAAGTAGTGCACCAATAGCATCGCCATCTCTAAGTACAACTCGATCTACGTTACGAACTTCGCGAGCCTTTGCGGTAATTCCAAGTCTTCGGGCGGCACCAACCAAGGCAAGTGCTGCTTCCGGACCGGGACAAGTTATTTCGAGTGCGGATGAGCGACCGGGTTCAGTAAGTGAACCATGAGCAAGAAAAGCACCACGCCACGCAGCTTCAGCATCACAAACACCAGCTGAAACAACTTGTGGTGGCAGGCCACGAATAGGGCGATTATTCGAATCGATTAGCCCTGTCTGCCTTGCGAGTGCGTCGCCATCCGAAGTAACTCGAACTACATAGCGGCTACCTTTTCGCAGACCGCTTGGCGAGAGAACTGCAAGTTCACTGTCATGACCAAATATTTCAGAAATATCTTTTCGCAATCTCCGTGCACCTTGCGCAGTATCTAATTCAACTTCAATTGCGATCTTTCCACTAACTATATGTAAGCCACCAGCAAATCGAAGGACTGCAGAAACTTCAGCCTTACGACAACAAGGTTTAGAGATCGAGAGTCGGCTCAACTCGTCTTTTACTGCCGCCGTCATTGCCATGGGCGCTATTTAATCAGGGTTGGCGTGAAAATGTGGCTCAAAATAGAACTCATTTTCTGCCAATCATGATGGTTTTTATCCGAAACCTTTGCAACATCAGCCACAATCAGCTGGCCACCACACTTTGCAATCAAATTACTTAGTCCATTTCCCTGCGCAAGTGTGGTCGGGTCTGCTATAGCGAAATCTATTTTGAATTCTGGTAAATGTGAGAGAACTAATTCTAAGTGCTCTTCCGGCGTACTTCCAGCAAATTCATCCGAACCTTCTGGTTCTGGCAGATTGAAAATCATAATCTTTTTAGCAGTTGATTGTGAAATAGATCTTGATAAATCAGCAAGTAAAAAATGTGGCATAACACTTGAGAACCAAGAACCCGGCCCAAAAGTTAACCAATCCGCTTCAGCAATCGCACTTAGCGCTTGTGGTGTAACTCTAGGGCTCTCTGGAAGTAGGCGCAGCGAAAGTAATTTACCTTTTGCAGTCGCTACTTCAATCTGCCCACGGATAACTGATTCTTCCGAACCAGTCAGGAAGACGCCTTCAATATCCAACGGATCTAGCGACATTGGTAGCACTCGACCAACAATCTTTAATAGTTCTCCTACACGATCAATACCAGCCACTAAATCATCAGAGCCATCCCAAAGCGCAGCCATTAATAAATTACCAAATGCATGGCCATTTAAATCACCAGAGCTAGTAAATCGATGTTGAATAATCTGTGCCCAACTCTGACCCCAAGCATCTGCGCCACAGAGCGCTGCTAGCGCCATTCTTAAATCTCCAGGCGGGAGAAAATTAAACTCTTCACGAATTTTTCCACTTGATCCACCATTGTCTGCGACAGTTACTATGGCGGTAATTTCTGGAGTTACATCCCGTAATGCGGTGAGCGTCGAGGCAAGTCCATGACCGCCACCAAATGCTACAACCTTTGCATTTTTGGTAGACATCAAATTTCGCGGCCTAAGTCCCTGTGTATCGCTTGCGCCGAAATCTTTTTACCATCTACCGGATTTAAATTAGTGAAACGTTTCGAAAGTTCCTCTGAGATGGCAACGCTGCGATGTTTCCCACCTGTACAACCAATTGCAAGGGTTAAATACTTTCTCCCCTCATGAATAAACCCGGTCGCCATAGTTTCAAAGAGTGACTGATATTTACTTAAGAAATCCTGAACATTTGTACTTGCTAATACGTTATCTGAAACTGCTTTATCAAGGCCAGTTAGCGGACGCAACTCTGGAATCCAATGTGGGTTCGCGATGAATCGACAATCCATAACTAAATCTGCGTCAACTGGGATTCCGTACTTGTATCCGAAAGAGAGAATATTCACCCGTAAATCTGAATCCGAAGCGCTACTAAAGATCTCACCTATCTTTGCTTCAAGTTGGTGAATATTTAATGATGATGAATCGATAACGAAATCAGCGGCTGAACGCACATCTTGCAGGCGAGTTCGCTCTTTGACGATACCGTCAAGAATACGATCCGGGCCTTGTAACGGATGTGGACGTCTAGTTGCCTCAAACCGGCGAACGAGAACTTCATCTGAAGCATCTACGAAGAGAATCCTTCTGGCAATATTTCGTTCCCCTAAATCTGCAAGAGACTTTGTTAAGTCGTCAAAAAATTTTCCACCGCGAACATCAATTACTACTGCGATGGACGAAGGAGTTTTGGCCGCAATTTCGCAGAGAGTTGCAATCATTGACGGAGGCAAATTATCGACCACATACCAACCAAGATCTTCCAAAGCATGAGAGACCGTGGATTTACCTGCACCGCTCATTCCAGTGATTACTAAAACTTCATTTGATCTCATGGTTCAATCCTCTCAAGTTATCTCGCCAGTTTCCATGTTTATCTGAGCGTTTGACGCTGATTCGCTAGCTAAATGGGTGACTATCAACTCTGCAATGTTGCTTCCAATGCCTGGAACTGTTGATATCTCAGTAACGGTGGCTTTACGTATTGCGGTAACTGAACCAAATTTATCCAAAAGCGCCGCTCTTCTAGACTCTCCTAGTTTAGGAATATCGTCTAGTAATGATTCCAACATAACTTTTGAGCGCTTACTTCGATGAAATGTAATTGCAAAACGATGGGCTTCATCTCTTATCCGCTGCAGCAGATAGAGCCCCTCGCTATGTCTTGGAAAAATAATTGGCTCTTTACTCTCTGGAAGCCAAACTTCTTCAAGACGTTTAGCTAATCCACATAGCGAAATATCTGAAATACCTAACTCTGCTAAAGCCTTAGCCACAGCCGCAACTTGGGGTGCGCCACCATCGACAACGATTAATTGTGGTGGATATGCAAATTTTGGTCTCGCTCCACCAAGTTCAGCAACCTCCGAATTATCAATCTCTCGCTCTGCTAAATATCGCTTAAGGCGACGAGTCAAAACATGATGCATCGCTCTCGTATCATCGAAGCCCGCATCATCATCGATCGCAAATCTACGATAATCACTCTTCTTTATCTGACCATCTTCAAAGACCACCATTGATGCAACCATATGATTTCCTTGAATATTAGAGATATCGAAACATTCAATACGCAGAGGGAGTTCAGGTAAATCTAGCAAATTCGCTATTTCTTCCAGGGCGCGACCCGAAACTGCGGCATCATTAGATCGCTTACTCAAATGTTGTATTAAAGCCTGATTTGCATTTCGCTTCACTGTATTTATAACATCCAACTTATCACCACGAAGTGGCTTTGAAATTATTACCCGATGCCCAGATTTATCCGTCAACCAATCTTCAATAATCTCTACCGTGTCAGGTAATTCATCTACCAAAATCTCTGAAGGTGCATCTAGCTCGGAGTAAATCTTCGAAATCATTGCCCCTATAACGCTCTCGTCTTCAAGAACATCGGCGCGATCTAAAATCCATGAACGTGAACCCACTACTCTGCCATGTCGAACGGAGAACATCGTTACAGCTGAGTGAGTGATTTCGGAATGCGTTGCAAGTAAATCAGCTGAAAAATTTTCGCTAAGAAAAGTCCCCGAAGTCTCCGCTGACTTTTCAATAGCTGAAATTTGATCACGGATCTTTGCAGCATGCTCAAATTCCTCTTTTTCGGATGCAGCCACCATATCTTTAGATAGCGCGGCTGAGATATCTCCCGAACTGGTATCTACGAATTTAACCAATTTCTTCGCAAGCTCCTGGTGCTCTTCCTTTGAGATCCAAGAGACACAGGGTGCACTGCATTTTCCGATATCGCCGAGCAAACATTGACGTTTACTTTTAACAGCTCTTGAAAAATTGGAATCGGTGCAACTACGGATTGGATAGAGCTTTTGGATGACATCAAATGAACTTCGAAGCGCCCATGCATGAGCATATGGACCAAAATACTTCACGCCTGGCCGACGTTTTGCCCTAGAAATAAAGAGCCTTGGGAACTCGTCAGCCAAACTTACTGCTAGATAGGGATATGACTTGTCATCTTTGAATTGAATATTATATTTTGGGTTCTCACTTTTAATCCAAGTAAATTCAAGTTGCAGAGCTTCAATCTCGGTATTAACAACGGTCCAATCAACTCGTACCGCCGTATTGACCATTCGATAGGTTTTCTCTTGCAGATTCTTCTGGAAGTACGAGTTAAGTCGGTTCTTTAAATTTTTTGCTTTCCCTACATAAAGGACAACGCCCTTATCGTCGAAGAAGCGATAAACCCCTGGGTCTGTCGGGATTGATGATGGACGATAACTCTGTGGATCTGCCATTTAGTTATCCTTTTAAGGATGCCGCCAGAAAAGTCCCGGTGTAACTAGCTTTATTTTTCGCGACAGCTTCAGGAGTGCCCTCGGCAATAACCAACCCACCACCCGAACCACCTTCTGGTCCCATATCAATAACCCAATCGGCAGATTTGATTACATCTAGATTATGTTCGATAACAATCACGGTGTTGCCGGTATCAACCAAGCGATTAAGCACAATTAAAAGTTTTCGGACATCTTCAAAATGTAGACCAGTTGTTGGTTCATCCAATACATAAATCGTACGTCCAGTAGATCTGCGTTGTAACTCGGTGGATAGCTTTACTCGTTGAGCTTCGCCGCCTGAAAGTGTTGGCGCAGATTGTCCGAGCCTCACGTAACCTAAACCAACATCATTTAGCGTCTTAAGATAACGAGCGATAGCTGGAACAGATTCAAAGAAGGTATTAGCTTCTTCAATAGACATATTTAATACTTCTGCAATTGTCTTACCTTTGTAATGAACTTCTAACGTCTCTCGGTTATATCTAGCACCATGACAAACTTCGCATGGGACATAGACATCTGGCAAGAAGTTCATCTCAATTGTGATTGTTCCATCGCCTGAACAATTCTCGCAGCGACCACCTTTCACGTTAAATGAGAAGCGCCCCTGTAAATAACCACGAATTTTCGCCTCTGTCGTTTCAGCAAAGAGCGCTCGAACTTTGTCAAAGACGCCGGTATATGTTGCAGGGTTTGACCTTGGTGTGCGACCGATAGGTGATTGATCTACGTGAACAACCTTATCCAAGAGTTCTAAGCCTGAGATGGATTTGTGTCGACCCGGAACAATCCGCGCACCATTTAACTTATTTGCAAGAACGGAGTACAAAATGTCATTCACAAGCGTTGATTTTCCAGAACCACTTACTCCCGAAACTGCCACAAAAGCACCTAGCGGAAAGGAGACATCGATATTCTGCAAATTATTTTCTCTCGCTCCTTTTACAACAAGGCTACGTTTTGAATCTAACTTCCTGCGATTACTCGGTACTTCGATTTTGGTTCGGCCAGATAAATAAGCACCAGTTATCGAATCTTTAGCCGAAATCAGAGCCGCGTAATCCCCCGACGAAACTACATGACCGCCATGTTCACCCGCACCTGGGCCAATATCTACAATCCAATCTGCAGTACGAATTGTGTCTTCATCGTGTTCTACAACAATTAAGGTATTGCCTAAATCGCGAAGCCTAGTGAGAGTTTCAATAAGTCGGCGATTGTCACGTTGATGGAGCCCAATACTTGGCTCATCTAATACATAAAGTACGCCAACTAATCCAGAACCAATCTGAGTTGCAAGTCGAATACGTTGTGCTTCACCACCTGAAAGCGTTGCAGCTGGACGATCTAGAGATAAATAATCTAGGCCAACATCCAAGAGAAATCCGAGGCGAGCATTAACTTCCTTTAGAACACGTTCGGCTATCTGCTTCTCTCTGGCGTTAAGTGAAATATTGTTAAGAAATTCTGCACATTCTTTTATTGATAGTTCACAGATAGCGGCAATACTTTTTTCGCCAATAGTTACAGCCAGAACTTCAGGCTTAAGTCTTGTTCCCTTACAAATCGGGCAGGGCGTTTCGCGCATATAGGCTTCATATTTATCTCGGGAGAAATCGCTATCAGTTTCTGAATGGCGGCGTTCAATAAAAGAGACCACACCTTCGAATCCGGTTGTGTAATTGCGAACTCGACCATAACGATTCTTGTACTTCACATGTACTTCATAATCAGAACCATGAAGAATTGCTTGTCGCGCCTTTACTGAAAGCTTCTTCCAGGGATTATCGAGTGAGAACTTTAATTCGCCAGCCAGCCCTTGAAGTAACCGTAAAAAATACTCTGAAGATTGGCCTCCAGCCCAAGGCGCAATCGCACCCTCGTTAATCGAAAGTTCATCATTCGGTACAACCAACTCTTCATCTACCTCCAACTTTGTTCCGATTCCAGAACACTCTGGACAGGCCCCGAAAGGTGAATTGAATGAGAAAGATCTTGGCTCCAACTCTTCAAAAGATAATCCACAATCATGGCAGGCCATATGTTCACTATAGGTGCGCTCTTTATCTGGCGACCCAGCTTTAATATCTACGAAATCCAGAATTACTAAACCGTTGGCAAGTCTTAGCGCCGTCTCAATTGAATCCGTAAGTCTGGTTTTAGATTCCGTCTTAACCGTAAGGCGGT
>Ga0209086_10002564_pt1 | contig 14113 bp, 16 predicted proteins | sample M_130207_XF_Meta_FD_187312 | JGI IMG/M metagenome (GOLD analysis project Ga0209086, IMG submission 187312) | Freshwater microbial communities from Lake Montjoie, Canada to study carbon cycling - M_130207_XF_MetaG (SPAdes) (version 2) | ecosystem: Environmental > Aquatic > Freshwater > Lake...
ATATGAATAATATTTGAATATGTTAAAAATAATAAACATATATGACTCATAATATAAATTAATAAATTATTTTTATATTGTAATTTCTTATGAAACAAAACTGTTTTCTTATAAAATTATATTAAAGGTATTTTTACATTAAAAATAAATAGTTATGTCATTACATATTACATATAATTTATCTAATATTCCAGGATTTAATGATTTCATAAACACAGGCATCATTAATAGTGATTATGAAAAATATTATTCTGTTAAAGAATATTCTACTAAAGAAGATGAAAAATATAAGATAGTTAGATATTCAAAAGATTTACTAACCGATAATTTAATTTCTAGTTACGGTTTATTACGTTCCTTAATTTTATCTGGTTCCAAAATTGTTTCATTTGCTCCACCTAAATCTATTTCTGCGGATAATTTTATAATAAAATATCCGTTTAAAAATGAAAATATAATTGCGGAAGAATTTGTTGAAGGTACAATGATAAATGTATTTTTTTTTTGCGGATGGCAAATTTCTACACGAAATACAGTAGGTGCCGAGGTTTCTTTTTTTCAAGGGTCTGGAAAAAAATTCAATGAAATGTTTGTAGACGCATGTATACAAAATGGATTAAATATTTTTACTCTGAATCCCAGTTTTTGTTACAGTTTTGTTCTACAACATCCAGAAAACAGGATTGTATTGCCTATTCAAAATCCACAATTATATTTAGTAGCTGTTTATGAAATCAAACAAATAGAAAAAGAAATTATAGTTGTAGATCAAGATATGAATATTGTTAAATCTGGTGGATTATGGAATACAACAAGAATAAAATTTCCTCAACTCTATGAATTTACAAATTATAGTGAATTAATAGAAAAATTTGCTTCTGCTAATACACCTTATGATATAATTGGTTTTGTATTAAAAAATAACTCTACTGGTGAAAGAACCAAAATTAGAAATCCAATTTATGAAGAGGTACGTCAATTAAGAGGTAATCAACCAAATTTACAATATCAATATTTATCTTTGAGACGTTCTGGAAAACTACCAGAATTTTTAAAATTTTATCCAGAGACAAAAAGAGAAATGTCAAAATTCAGAGATCAAGTTCATATGTTTACTAATACACTTCATAAAAATTATATTTCATGTTATGTTAAAAAAGAGAAACCTTTAAAAGAGTTTTCAGAACAATATAAAACCAATATGTTTAAAATTCACGAATTATTTATTAATGAACTTAGACCAAATAATTTGTTTGTATCAAATTCAGTTGTTATTAAGTATGTAAATGAATTACCATCATCATTGTTAATGTATTGTTTAAATTATAATATGAGAAAAAGAATGATAGATACAATTAAAAATGATTCTTTAAACCAAAGTTAATTAAATAAATACTTGCGTATCTATGTCTTCAAATTTGCCACAAGAAATTTGTGGAATTTGCTCAAATCCATTATTTTTTAAATAATCTCTCATATTTTTAACTAATTCTCTCCATGTAATTGCTTTATTATTATTTAATGATTCCAATAAAGCATTTGTAGCTGCTCCACAAGCAATATCGTCTATTACAGTATCAGCACTTGTTTCATCGTCAGCACATCCAGTTATTGCGATGACCGATCCTAATGTTTCTAAATTTTTTATATTTACAGAATAATTATCATAACTAGAATTGTCCATAAAAATATAAGGCAAATCTAACATTGTCCCACTATGACAAGTATCAAAAAAAGCAAATAATGTAGCTCCTTTTTTTAGTTCTAATATTATAGTTTTAAGATTATCATCAATTAAAAATTTTTTGTCAATTGTATAAACAAGTTCATCATATCCATCTAATTCATCATTATTTACATCTATAATAAAAGACCCATGACTACTAATAGAAAAAAATGATAAATCTGTGTCTTCAGTGGCATTAATTAATTTTGTCAATTCATTTATAATATTCGTTTTAGTAGGTTTTAGTTCTGTAAAATCAGTTAATACAGTAATATCTGATTCATTGAAACCATTTGTTAACAATCTATTTTTTATATTTTTAACATCATTAATACATCCAAATAATTCATTATTTGGATCATTTGTATAGTTTATACCAATTAATAACGCTCTTTTTATACCAGTAATTTTTATTAGTGGAGGAAAGAAATTATTCACATCTGATATGCTTTTATTGAGCTTTACTTTCAAATCATTAACGCTTTTATTATATTCATTAATTAATATTATTTTTTGAATATTTTTATTATTATTAGTTTGTTTACTGTTTTGTATTTTATTTAAATTTGATTTCAATATTGAATAATATTGATTAATTGTTTTATTAAATGAATTGTTTAATTCATTTATTTTACTATTTTTATACATTTGTAGTTCTTTAATTGTAGCCATATATATATATTATATATTATAAACACAACTTAAAGCCCTTTAAGCCCCTAAATATTATATATTATAAACACAACTCCATTATAAAATATTCCTTTGTTTTTTCATATCTTTCATATCTCATTATTATAGGATGATCTAATATTGACTCTCGTATCCATTTGAAACCATATGTTTCATAAAATATAACCGATTCTTCAACTGAGCTCAATATTATCTTTAAGTTTAATTCTGGATTATTTTCATTATCTTTTTTTATTCTTTCAACTAAACCATCCAATAATTTTGAAGCATAACCTTGATTTCTAAATTTTCTCTTTGTACATGCTATTAACACATAATATCTAATTTCATGTAATTTTCTTTTTTCATTATAATATTTATATTTACGATAAACTAATATTGAAGGGCTATTGCTTATTGAAAATTCATTATCCAAACAATGAAATGCTATTATATTTTTTGTATTACTTAATACATTATATATATATTTTTCATTAATATTCTTACTTGAATAACGAGCCACTACATTGAAAGTTTCATCAATAAAATTAGATATTAAATCTATCACCTCATCCAATGGTTTATTATCTATTATATCATTTAAAATTATATCCGAATAAAAATTCATAGTTAAATTTTATTAACTTTTATTATTCCTTTATATTGATTTGTTTATTTTTTAATTATTTATTCCTAGCTAAATTATATATTTCTTGAACCATCAAAACATCCTTTTATACTTTGTAATCTTTTAATACTTTGTTCCATTACTGACTTCAGAATAGTCTTTACTGTTGATATTCCTTTTGTTTTATCTGTTAATGATAATCTTATAATACTATCGCTATCATGCGGATGCATTTTCTTGAAACCAATATAATCTAACATTTTTAGATCATTATAGAATATTGTATATAATTCATAATTTAATATATTACCAATCGTATAATCTTCATTTTCTAATATTACATCATAACAATTTTCTACTGTGTTATCAGACGCATGTATATCTATTTCATCCTTTTCTAATGTTTCTATAAGACTTTTCATTTTATTATTTAGAATCTCTACTGCTTTTAAGATTATCTCTGTATTTTCATAAATTCCTACTGACTGTAATACAAAATCAAAACTATATGCTTTTACATATCTTAAACCCTCTAGTAATTTCCAATTCTTTGCTTCAAAATTTATTTCTGAATCATTTTTACCTTCGTCTTTCCATTTTTGTTTACGAATCTCCAATTGTTCTTCAATCTTTTCATAATCTGGTGTACAACCATATGAACATGTTCCTGTTACATTAAACATACTATCATCTCTTGATGTTCCTACTGAAAATTCACATGTTAATTTTATTCTTTCTCCAGGAATTTCATCTGATATTTTTGGTCGCAATCTTAAAAAATCAATATAATATTCATTATTACCTGTTGGTGGAATAAATGGCGGAAATATTTTTTTAACGGCACCATCTTCTAAAAAGTTATTTGTTACTAAATCTCTTATTTTAAAATCTTTTGTAGTAACAATTAATTCTGTATCTGTTTTATTTTCAATATCTACTTCTAATAAATAATTTTTTAGAAAATTTGTGTTTATCTCTTTTATACAAATAGGAATACAGCTTAAACGCTGTTTTACAATTTCATTATTTAATCTACTTGTATTAATAATTATATTAGCTTTATTCTCTTCATAAGGAGTTGTCTTGAAAACAACTATAGGAATATCCGATAATATTGTTCTTCTTATACCATTTACATAACTAACATCGGTATTTGAAATAGTAAATGATAATACATTATCTTCTTCTTTTATATCAGTAACTTTTGAGCCCATGGTATCTATTATATTATATTAATTATATATTTAATATATTTTTTCAATTTTTTATTTCTTATTTTATCTTTATACTGTTTAGTAAAATTATTCAAAAATAATTAGTTAAAAATATATTTGGAAAACCTAATTATAAAGTAAATGAGTAGTATATTATACTATAGCAATTATTGTGAACCTTCAAAAAAATTATTACAAACTATTACTAAAACTCAAAACGCAAAAGATATACATTTTATTTGTATTGATAAAAGAACTAAGGATCCTAGTGGAAAAACATATATTATTTTAGAAAATTCTCAAAAAATTATTATGCCTGAAAATGTAACTAGGGTTCCCGCTCTACTATTATTAAATCAAAATTATAAAGTTATTTATGGAGATGAAATATATCAACATTTAAAACCTCAGGTTCAACAAGAAATTAAGCAAGCTACTAAAAATAATATGGAACCTAGGAATTTTCAAGATGGATTTTCAGCATTTAGTGGTTTTGGTGGAGGAATAGTATCTGATAATTATAGTTTTTTGGATCAATCTGATAACGAATTAAGTGTAAAAGGGGATGGAGGGTTAAGACAAATGCACAATTATGTTTCATTAAATGAAGCTATGAATTTAAATATGCATCTACCCCAAGACGATCATGAATATAAAAGTGATAAATTAAAAGAAGGTGAAATGAGTGTTGAGTCTCTACAAAGAAAAAGAGATCAAGAAATTGCTAATATTACTTATAGATAAAGATAACCTTTAGTGTTATTTAAATAATATTTATAAAAAATATTAAATATTATTTTTGTAATTTATTATTATGGATATACCATTACCTAAAGCAAATGATTTTACTATTTATAGTAAAAGTGGTTGTATTAATTGTAACAATGTAAAGAAATTATTAAAAGATAGACTAATAAGTTATACAATTGTTGTTTGTGATGATTTTTTATTTGATGATAAAGAATATTTTTTAAATTTTATAAAAGTAAATGCCGGTCTAGATTGGAAATCATTTCCTATGGTTTTCCATGGAAAAAGATTTATTGGAGGATTTCTAGAAACAATTACTTATTTGGAGAAAATACTTGATTTTGTTTCTGATTTTTAATAATTTATAAAAATATCATTTAAAGAATAATTTTTATTTAATTTAAACGTAATGGCTACTAATTTATTGACTGTTTTTAATGACCATTTTAGTGAATTTGTAAATGATATTCAAAGTGTTTTTCCCGATGATGCTGATATTTTAACAGCAAAAAATGCTCTAATAGCTATTAGAAAAGCAAATCCTAAGTTATTAGTTAAAATTTGGGTTAAATATGTTATAACACCCTACAAAGAACAAATAGATTCAGGGAATATTAATTTTTTTATTAATAAAGATTATTCTAATGATTTAGTTAAAAATGATAATGCTGATAAAATTATGGAATCTATAGATCGTTTAAGAAATCCTGTAAAACAAATGTCACCAGATAATCAAGCAAAAACTATGAAATATATTCAAAATTTATCTAAATTAGCATTAATGATTCCTTAATAAAATCTATTATAATATATATATATATATGAGTTGCGTAAGTAATGAAAAAGTTAAAATAAGTTGTACTATGTGGAATTCTGTAACTGAAGAAGGTTCTTATATATTTCCTGAATTTAACGATGAATTGAGCGACAGAGTTTATGATACAAATGGCGTTGGATTAGCTATTAGTGGAGGTGGTTCTATTGCGTATATAGCAGCAATTGGATATTTACGCGCGTTACATAAACTAACTATAAAAAATAAAAGCTTGTATGATTCAACTCAATTTATTTCTAGTGTATCAGGTGGATCATGGTTTTCTGGAACATATTTATTTGCTAATAAAAATTATAATAGTAAATTACTATTAGGAAACAATATTCATCCATCAGAAATAACAACTAAATCATTAAACGAAGTAAATTTTACAATTACGAATAACGAAAATAAATTTCTTGGTGCTAGAGCTTTAGATTTTTTTATATTACCTAAAATGATTGAATTGATTAAGAATGGTTCCCCTTTGGAGAAAGCTTGGATAAATACTATAAGTGAACAATTTTTAAAACCGTATAATCTTCATGGAAAATCTGTATCATTAAATAAAAAAGAATCTGAAAAAATATTTTATAAAAATAATATTCAAACAATTATTCCAAAATCAAATTCACCTTTCTGGATTTGTAATAGTTCATTATTTTATTCTCCTATAATATCAGAAGGTATTACTGGAACCATATTTACTCCACTTTATAGTGGTTTACCTCAAATATTAGGGTCAAACTTAAATAGTAGTTTAATTGGTGGGATTTATACAGAAAGTATTGGTTTTAATAGTCAATGGCCAATTTATATTAAAGAAAATTTGGCACATTTATTTGTAATTATATCTTTAACGATACTTCAAATAATTAATGACATTTCTAATAATAATAATTTCAATGAACTAATTTGTAAAGAAAATCATGAATTTTACAAATTTAATGGTAATGGTGACTTTATAAGCGGTAGCGAAACTATTGTTAAAATAGAAAAATCAAAATTGTTAACTTTAGGAGATATGATTGGTTCTAGTTCTGCTATATATGTAGGATATGTATATGATATTGATAATGATATAGGACTTTCAAAATATGGAATTTTGGATGATTTTAATCCTCGTTATAATATTTTATGTTCTAAATTACCAAAACAAAGTAAAATATCTATGTTTGGCGATGGAGCATATGCTAATAATCTTGGAATTATTTCATTAGCAGCAAGAAATATAAAAAAAATTATTTGTTTTGATACAGATATAAATGATAATTATAGGTCTAATTATTATAATAATAATGATAATGTTCAAAATATAAATCAGGATAATTCGTCATTTAGTTTATCAAATTTATTTCCATTATTTGGTATAGATAATCAGACTTCTACTTCCATATCTGGATCAAATCAAAACGCAAGACAAATTTTTCCTAGTAAATCGTGGGAAGATGTAAAATTACAATTTTTGAATAATAAGAAAAAAGGTGGGGCAACTTATGCTAGATTAAAAGTCAATATATTACCTAATAAACAATATGGTGTAAAAGGAAACTACGTTGTAGATTTATGTGTTATTTTATTACAACCATCAACCATTTTTAATTCGTTAATTCCAAAAGAAATTTCTAATACTTTTTCTGACTTAACAGGAAGGTTTCCAAATTTTCCTAATTATCCTATATTATATACCAATAAAGATGAAATTGTAAATTTTACAAAAGAACAAATAAATTTATTACATTGTTATTGCGAATGGTGTATTACTAGTACATATTTAAAAGATGTTATAATTGATATGTACAGTAATTGATAAAATTATATCTTAGATTCTTTTATTTATATAATAAATTAAAAAAATCATATAAATATTGGAATGTATTTATATTATTAAATGAGAGCTAATCATAAAATAAATAATATTTTAACTAATATTACAAAAAATTTAAAATTTGATAAAAAAAACAAAATTATTTGTAATGATTGTATTTATTATGTTGCGCCATTTTTTGTAAACAATGATTCTCCTAAAGAAGATTTTTCTAGATGTCGCAAAATTATGTATAAAAATATTGATACTGGAGCTATTGATCTATCATTTACTCAAATGAATAGACAATTTGAACATTTATGCGGTCAAAACGCTCAATATAAAAAAACTAATTATGTTAATTCTTCAATAGATAAAGAATCCATAATAATACATCCAATAAAACTAGACTAATATATTTTTATTTTTTTTATACATTTTCAGTAAGAAAATACAAAATAAAAATATATGTTAAATATACAAAATAATGGCTTCCGAAGGAATTATTGAATTAAAGAATGGTGAAATTGAAATACTATTAAATTTATCATCTAAAATTACGGCTAATCCATATTTACAAACAGAATTATTGATATTTATTATGATAAACGCATTTCTCATATATTACAACCTGGGGAAATTATTTTAATTGATAATTTACGTGCGGTTCACGGACGATCGCCATTTTTAGTTAATTATCGGTACAATTATTTTATTTTTTTTGTTACCATAAATGGTAATAAAAAAAGTATTATATATTTGGTGGTATTTTTTTCAGTAACAAATTTTTTCCAAAAAGTAAAAAGGAAAATGGATTTTGGACATTTTAAAAATGTCCATTTTTGAAAATCCCAAAAAAGTTATAACGAAGTAAAGAAAAAGACCCTCTGAAACCAAGTTTGTTACGTAAATGCTCTAAATTCCGAAAAAAACACGTTTCAAATTGTCACGATAAAAAATTATATATTTTTGAATAACTATTTAGGGGTTTTTTTTATTATCCTATTATAGGATAATTATGTTTACCCCAAATTCCGCCACTTTTTTATGTAAATTTTGTAACTTTATAACGTCTAATAAAAAAGATTACTCCAGACACAACTTGACTCGTAAACACTTTGTCAATGCGGGGTTATCCATTATGGATAAAAAAAAACCCTAAACCATAAATGCGAATGCGGAAATAGTTATTCATACCATTCTGGTCTTATTAAGCATAAACAAAAATGTAAATTACTTAAAAAAGAACCAATTTCTGAAATTGGTTGTAATTCCCAAATTACACCAGAATTAATTATTGATTTAATTCATCAAAATAAAGAATTACAACAAACTCTAATAGATCAAAATAAAACTATCCTGGAATTAGCTCAAAAAGCTGGTAATAATAATAATAGTAACAATAATAACAAAACATTCAATTTACAAGTTTTTTTAAATGAAACATGTAAAGATGCTATTAATTTATCTGATTTTGTTAATCAAATTCAAGTTTCTATTAATGATTTAGAAGAAACTGGGACACTTGGTTATGCTGAGGGAATTAGTAAAGTATTTTATAAATACTTTACAAAAAACTTAAATGACATTGATTATTCTAACAGACCGATTCATTGTTCGGATTCAAAAAGAGAAACACTTTATATTAAAGATGATAATCAATGGACAAAAGATGATGAACAAAAAACCAATCTAACAAAGGCCATAAAACAAGTTGCTAATAAAAATATAAAAAAAATAAGTGAATGGCAACAATTGAACCCTGAATACAATAACCCAGATTCAAAACAAAATGATAAATATATGAAAATAGTATTAAATTCAATGTCAGGAACAACAAAAGAAGAAGCTGATAAAAATTATGAAAAAATTGTTAAAAATATTGCCAAAGAAGTTGTAATTGAAAAATAATATATATTCAAATTAGTTTAATTTAAATATATATCTTTTATTAGAATTATATCAATGGAAGAAAAACCAAAATCACCTGAAGATTTAAACCCTCCACCAGAATTTAATAAAGTTATTAATGATTTTATATCTGATATTTTGATTACTTTTCCAGAATATTCAGGAATTATTGCCAAATGGTGGAATAGAGATTCTTCTTCAGAAGAAAGTCAAAAAAAAGAAACATTATTTGTATTTAGACATTGTGTTAAAATCTTTCCTGAACGTTTTTTTGATATTTTATATAAAAATTGTGATATGTTTTCACAAGAATCTGAAGTAAATACCGAATTTTTACCTGGAATTGTATTCAAACAATTATGGAGTTGTGATATTAGTGATAATACTAGAGATACTATTTGGAAATATTTACAACTTATTCTTTTTTCTGTAATTGGTTGTGTTCACAATAGTTCTGAACTAGGAGATACAGCAAAATTATTTGAATCTATTAATGAAGAAGAATTAAAAAATAAATTACAGGAAACATTGGAAAATATGCAAAATATGTTTGAACAAAAAGGAGAAGAAGGAGATGGCGAAGGAGATCAACAAATTCCTTCAATGCCAAATGCCGAACAACTTCATGAACATATAAACTCTATGATGGGTGGAAAATTAGGTAAATTAGCTATGGAATTAGCAGAAGAAACTGCGCAAGATTTGAATTTAGATTTACAAGATAATGGTGATCCAAAAGATGTGTTTCAAAAATTATTTAAAAATCCAGGTAAAATGATGAATATGGTAAAAAATATTGGTTCAAAAATTGATGACAAAATTAAATCTGGTGAAATCAAAGAATCTGAATTAATGAAAGAAGGTATGGAATTATTGTCTAAAATGAAGGATATGCCTGGTATGGGAGATATGCAAAAAATGTTTTCTCAAATGGGTATTCCAGGTTTAGGAAAAGGTGCCAAAGTTAATATGGCCGCAATGGAAGCACAATTAAATAGAAATATGAAAACCGCAAAAATGAAAGAAAGAATGAGAGCAAAAGCAGACGCAAATGCTAAATTAAAGGAACAGCAACAACATGCGATTTCAACAAATAAACAGCCTACCGTTACTGAAGAAGAAATTCTGAAAATATTTAGTACTGGAGAAGTAGTTGAAAAAACACCTAGAGGTACAAAACCTCCAGAGGCAAATAAGAATAATAAAAAGAAAAAAGGAAAGAAATAAAAGAGTTATAAATAAAAAAAGATATTTGATTTATTCATTATTATATTTAAAAGTATATATATATAATAATGACAACTCCATTTTGGTCCAATGATCCATCAATATTATTTAATAAAGACAATATTCTACAACTATGGCCTTCACAACAAATGACTTTTGAAGCTAAAATGAATTCTATTAGTAGATTAGTTTTCTTACTCAGTATTTTAGGATTCCTATTTACTAGAAATTTTAATTTAATTATTATTGGATTTATTACATTAGCTATTATTTTTACTATTTATAAATTCAGAAAACAATCCATTGTTAGTTCTTTAGTTAAAAAAGAAGGGTTTTCTGTAAATTCTTCTATTACTGATCCATCTTTTGCTCCTTCTTTAACACCAACTACTACTAATCCTGTTACATTAGAAACTGTTTTACGCAAAGATTTTCATCCTACTACTAAAAAAAATCCTTTTGGAAATGTATTGCTAACTGATATCATGGATACACCTAATAGACCTGCTGCGGCTCCTAGTTTCAACCCTGATGTTTATGATGAAATTGATAGTGCTGTCAAAAAACAAACTCAAATGTTAAATCCTGGCATCATAAATAGTACTAAACAGATTTACGGAGATTTATATGATAATTATGTGCAAGATAATTCAATGATGCAATTTTATTCTACAGCTAATACTAGAGTTTGTAACGACGCAAATGCGTATGCCCAATACTTATATGGGGCAATGTATTCTGGTAAGGAATCTACTCCTGAATCTGCATGGATGCGTGTGAAAGATAATTACCGTTATATTTTAATTTAAGACCATTACTCGTAACAATTTATTTTCTCACCTTTTTTATTATAAACCCATATTTCATATTTATATCCTAATTCTATAGCGGCATTTTGTTTCAATAAGTTAATTTCTTCATTTTTTTTATACGTATATAAAGATTTAACTTCAATACATTTATTCTGTGAAGGAATATAAATGTCTTCATAATATCTATGTTTTTTACCAGAATTATCAAATTATCAAAATACCATATTTCTGGAACATTTTGTTAACCAATAATTTTATTAAGAATTCTTTTCTGAAAAAAATATTATTATAGTAATATATAAAATGGCTTATGTCTCCGATTTTACATTTAATAATCTTAGCAGAATAGGAAATGATGAATGTTCTCAAGAACAAAGTTCAATTCAAAACACTTCAGCTGCTAACTATACTCTTCAAAACTTTTTTTCCAAAGATTGTTCAATGAATTCAGCAAAAGCTTTAGCCACTTCACAGCCATGTATTAATTACAGTGGATCTATGGGTTCAGATATTTGTGGCTCTAATATTGATCAAAGTTCTCAACTTTTAATCGGTGGAATTCAAACTCACCCTAAAACACGTATTGATCTATTTGGTAGACCATTTGCTACTGTACCTTATTTAGGAAGGGGTTCTGTTGACCCTATTTTAGAATCACAAATTCAACAAGGTGAATCTATCACTAATAAACGAACAGTTACTCACTTAGCCGAAACTAATTATATGAAATATCATACTACACCTTTGATTCCAGAAGTTAAACAAAATATCCAAAATCCAAGTTTAATGATTGAATCGGTTGCTTCCGAAGGTTGGATTCGTGGAGGTGTTCCTTCACGTGAACTAACAAGAGATCGCGATTTCTACACTGCTCACACTGCTGGTCAAGCAATGCCTTAAATCTTTAATATAATAAATATTTAAACACAATATTTTACTTAAAATATTATGTATAATACAAATTTTGTCGTTAAATATCACGATATTCAAGAAGAACTCTTGGAAAAAAATAAAACTACTTTAGAATATGAAGATCAAGATATTTTAGATATATGCGATAAACTTTATAGAGATGAATTATGCTCGGTTTTTTATGCTGAAGATATTTTGGATGATAAAATTGATCAAGGCTATAAATTTGTATATGATAAAATGATTCTTAATGAACGATTTAAATCTGTTATTTCGGAAATTAATAAGATTCTAAGTGATAAAAATATTTCTGACATCTTTTCTAAAGAAGGAAACGACAATTGCGATTTTTTTATTTTACTAACACTGTTTAGCAAAGATCTTTTCTATTTAACACATAAATGTATTTGTCAACAATTTACTTTAGCAACAATTGATAATAATCTGTTATCAAAATTTTTAGAACAATGTAGACAAATTTTATCTGATAAGCAAATATAAATTTTATTTGTTATATTTTTTTTAAGAGTATATATAAATGGCATCAACTCGCAATAAAAATACACGTGGTAACTATTGTTTAGATCAAAAACAAAATACTAATTCTGAAGCATGGCAACTTTATACCAATGGTGCCAATGGTTATGCTTATGATACTAGATTACCTGGTAATGGTTTAAATCCTGGTCAATTTCCATGGTCTAAATTATCACATAATCCAGCTGATATTGAATCTTTTTTATTTGGTATTAATTCAACTAATTTAGTTAATCCTGCTCCTCCATTAGTACCCGAGCTTACTTGTTTAAAAACAGCGAATGTTTTTAAAACCGAACCTGTTATAATGCCTATTCCACAGGCAATTCCTAAGAATCAACGTCCTTTTCCTATTTAGATCAATATTAGATAAAAATATAAGTCTAAAGAAATTATTTTAAATTATATATTTTATATTATTTATAATAAATATGAGTAGTATTAACGCAGAAAATATAACTGTAACTAATTTAACTGTAACTAATATTAATGGACAACCGGTTTCTTCATTTAGTTCTTGTAATACATGTGGACAAGAGGACTGTTATGATTGTCCACAACCAAGCGATTGTCCTGAATGTCTTGATTTACCAACACCTGGTCCACAAGGAGCACAAGGTGATACAGGTGCTACTGGCGCAACTGGAGCAACCGGAGCAACTGGAGCAACTGGAGCAACCGGAGCAACTGGAGCAACTGGAGCAACTGGAGCAACTGGAGCAACTGGAGAAACAGGATTATCATCTGGTCTATTGCTTTATATGAATTTTGGAGAATTAACTACTAGTTCTATTCCTATATTTATAAATGGAGGAACACCTTTTTTACCTAATCCGCCTCAAGATCCTTATCCAGGGTCGCAAGCATTTAGTGGGTATATTTCTTCTGAACCAACTATTGTTAGCAAATTATCTGTATTATCTAGTGTTAATCCCCAATCATCAGTTATACAAAGTTTTCCTAATGATGGACAAGAATATTGGTGTACACAATTTGCTATACCATTAACAGAATTAAATAATCCAACTTTTATTCCACCAGGAATTTGGAATATGAATTTATTTTGTGATAAACCAATAGGAAGTAATGTTTTATACCAATTT
>Ga0209086_10002567_pt1 | contig 14104 bp, 16 predicted proteins | sample M_130207_XF_Meta_FD_187312 | JGI IMG/M metagenome (GOLD analysis project Ga0209086, IMG submission 187312) | Freshwater microbial communities from Lake Montjoie, Canada to study carbon cycling - M_130207_XF_MetaG (SPAdes) (version 2) | ecosystem: Environmental > Aquatic > Freshwater > Lake...
TAGTAAATGTAAAAAGGATTAATAAAATATAAAATATAAAATATAAAATATAAAATATAAAATATAAAATATAAAATATTATATCATCAGCTCTATTCAATTACCCATAAAGCTTGATATTGGTGCATTATTTTCTTTGCTCCCATTTTTTCTAATTCTTTATTAACCAAAGAACCTTTCCCACACATTTCTGGATTAAACGTCATCTTCAACCTATCATAGTTTCCATTATTTTTACCGTCATCTAACCATTCGGGTGAATGAGGCGTGTCATCTATAAGAACAACACTACCTTTGTGTAATAAATGTTTAACACAATTAAATTCTTTCAAATGATGTTGTGCCGATAATAATGGATTTAAAAAATCAACATCATAAGAATCTAAATAAAGAAAATCTATTTCTTCGGTTAAGGTGGGTAAAAAAATCAGGGAGTCAGAACACGTAACATTTGTTTTCGGGCTGGTTAATTTATTTGTTATATTAACGGCAGTACGATTTAAATCTACTGATAATACTTTTCCATTCATTCGGTTAACAAATTTATCCCACAATAAGGTTGATTTGGTTCCATGAGCTGAACAACCCGTTTCTACAAAGACGTAGGAATTTTTATTTTGTTTCACTAATTCTATTAACGACTGTTTGATTGTATGATAGTTAATATGTGTATAAAAAACTCCATTTTTTCCCCCAGCCTCTAATTTATTATCGTTATAATTTGCCAAGGTTTCATGAACCGTTTTATTTGGTTTTTTTTGGAAAAAGGAATCAATTAGGGTTGTAACGATTTGTTCACTACTCATTAATAATTTATTATGTATATTTTATTTAATATATAATTCATAATTAATATAAATGAAATTAATATTAATGCTTAAATAATATAAATGCTTAAATAATATAAATGCTTAAATAATGTAAACACTTAAATAATATAAGACACACATGTCATATTTTAATGATTTATTTATTGAAAATATTAATAAAAAAAATATTAAAACTATTTTTGAATTAGGTAGTCGTGATTTAATTGATACAATTCGGTTGTATCAATATTTTGAGCCTTTGTACATTTATGCATTTGAATGTAATCCGGATTGTTTAATCGAATGTGAAAAAAATTATAATCTACTTACTCCAGCTGAAAAACAAAATATTATTTTAATTAAAAAAGCTATATCTGATGTAGATGGCGATGTAAAATTTTATCCATTTGATACAGCAAAATATAATAATATTGGTGCTTCTTCTATGTTAAAAATTGATTTTTCATTAAGATTAAATAATGATCCTGATTTTAATAAACCCAATCCTCAAAAAGAAATAATTGTAAATGGAACTCGTCTTGATACGTTTATGAAGCAAAATAACATCTCATCTATAGATTTATTATGTATAGATTTACAAGGTTATGAATTAAACGCATTAAAAAGTCTAGGCAATGAATTAAATAAAGTAAAATATATAATAACTGAATGCTCAATAAAAAACACATATACTAATGGTGCAACATTTATTGAATTAAACGATTATTTAAAACAATTTAATTTTAAATATATTTGTAGTAATTTCTTTGGGTATAATTATCCTGATTTAAATATGAACGGATTCTCTGAATTTGATGCCCTTTTTATAAAAGATATTTAATTCGTAGTAGTTCAAATAAAAATGAAAAAATCATCTTTATTTGAAATAACATAAATATTTATTCCTTCGCGTTAAGGTCGTGATTAACCATTTTTTTTACAAGTTCATCAAATGATACTTTGGGAGTCCAGTTTAATTCAGTTCGGGCTCTGGATGAGTTTCCACACAAGATTTCAACTTCGGCTGGTCTATAAAAATTTGTATTAATTTCAACAAGTATTATCGGCGACGACGGTGACGACGGCGACGACGGTGACGACGGTGGCTCGCTTTTATAATAAAATTTTTCCGTGATTGGATTATCACTTTTATTTTCCCAATAACCAACAATATTAACACATTTAAACGCCAATTCTACAAATTCTTTTATCGTATGAGTTTCGTTAGAAGAAAAAACATATTCATCGGGTATACCACTATAATTTTCCTTTACCGTATCTTGGTTTAGCATTTTCCAAATGCCTTCTATAAAATCTTCGGCATCACTCCAGTCACGTTTCGCATATATATTTCCTAATTCTAATGGTTTAAAATCATATTTGTGTTTTTGTATTTCTTTAAAGATTCTAACTACATTTTTCGTGATTTTTCGTGTCACAAATTCTTCACCTCGTCGGGTTCCTTCGTGATTAAATAACCAGCCTTGAATTGCATATAAATTATACGAATCGCGATAGACTTTTATCAATTGTCTAGAGGCAACTTTACTGGCTCCGTATGGGCTTCTAGGTTTCATCGGATGATTTTCATCTTGGGGTATATAAGAAACATTTCCAAATTCTTCGCTTGAACCAGCCTGATATAACCTACACGTGGGTTTAAAAAGCACAATGGATTCTAATATATCTAAAACAGCGGTGGAATTTGTATTCCACGTTTGTCTAGCAAAATCCCAACTGGATGCTACAAAACTCTGTGCTGCAAAGTTAATGAAATAATCGGGTTTTAATTTTTCTATTATTTTTGAAATGGCGTGGGCATCTGTTAGATCAAAATTAATTAAAAAAAAACGATTATTGGGTTTAATATGGTTAAGATTTTTATGATTATAAACACTCAATCGTCTGACCCCGCCAAAGATGATATAATCGGTTTTTTCTAATAAAAAATCAACCATATGACTTCCATCTTGACCGGTTACGCCACTTATAAATATACATTTCTTTGTAGTATCTAGATAATTTACAGCATCATGAACATTTAAAATATTGGCAGTATCTATTTTTTTATTAGTATACGTTTCTTGTATATTCATATATTCATATATTCATTGTAATTTATTTATATTTAAATTATTAAATATAAATTAGCGTTAACGCATATAATTTAGCGTTAGCGCATATAATTTAGCGTTAGCGCATATAATTTAGCGTTAACGCATATAATTTAGCGTTAGCGCATATAATTTAGCGTTAACGCATATACCAATGGACGCTAATAAAATCATTATGTGTGTCTAAACTTAAGTTACTGCTATTAATCCATTTTAATTGCCGTATCTTCATTTTGTCATAATGATATAAATAGACATACGTAAAATAGATTTCGTTCTCGGCCGCGCCACTTAAATCATAATGCGCAGGTTGTACTTCCTGTAAATACAATTGCCAAAAAGTTTTAGCAGACTTGTGATAATCTTCTACTAATTCAATTAATGACTTTACGATTTCTCTGTCAAAAAATGTATGATGGGATATACCGGATAAGGTATGACTTTTTTTTAATGAAGGATGTAAACGGTTCATATGTTCAAAATATGGGATATGATATTCAGTTCCGGTTGTAAATATACATTTATTATCCTCTGTTAAGAATTTGGTCGGTTTTAAAAAATGTGTATCACAATCAATAATCAGATATTTTTGTAATATGCCAGGTATAATAAACCCCGCATAAAATTTTAATAATTGTTGTAAATACCAACCATTTCTTTCACGTTTTCCGTGATAATGCGCCACATCGTTGATCGTAAATGGAAATATTTTTTCATTAATCGTAATTGTTCCATCTATGGTTATTGAAGGATTTTGACAAACTAAATATATATTTCTATATCCAATTATATTTTTTTTTATATAAGGCACTACACTATTAACGATGGCTGTATCATTTGGTCCTACACATATTACAACATCAAATGACATTTTATTTTATATTAGATTATTAAATGTCATTTTTAAACTAAAATGTCATTTTTAAACTAAAATGTCATTTTTAAACTAAAATGTCATTTTTAAACTAAAATGTCATAAAAAATAAAAATATGTATTTATTAAAAATACATATATTTTATAAATACATAAATGTATTTTTTATTTTATATAAATGACTACTTCACTTGTTATTTCAGGTGAACAAATTCAAAATATAGCTGATGTATACTTGGGTTTAGATAAAGATTTCGCATATAATCCTTTTATTCGTGATCAATCACACAAACATAAAAATATATTAAAAATAAATAGTTTATATAATAATCCAAAAATCATATTTTGTTATACACATCGCATTCCTATTTTGTCTGAGAAAATTAAATATTTTAGGAATCATTTTATATTAATCACTCATAATTCGGATGAAAATATAGGGTATGATACATATGATGTTAAAAAAAAAAGCGTGATTGAAAATATATGTAATTGTGATAAATTAATAAAATGGTTTACGCAAAATTTATGTCTAGAACATAATAAAATATCTTTTTTACCTATTGGTGTTGCAAACCAACAATGGGAGCACGGTAAATATTTTTATCATCTTAATGTAAATCATTGTCCACCCAAAAACAAAAATATCTATTTTTACTTTGAAATTATGACAAATAAAACCAAACGCCAATTGTGTTATGACACGCTTATTTGTAAAGTACCATTTTTAAATAAAATTCAGCCCATAAATAATTTTCAGCGATTAAGTGAATATAAATTTTGTATATGCCCCGAAGGCAATGGGATGGATACCCATCGTTTTTGGGAAGCATTATATTTAAAATGTGTCCCGATTGTTGTTAAAAATCCTTTAACCGACATAATATGTAAAAATACGACATTGCCAATGGTAATCTTAAATACATGGGATGAATTGGATGTTAATAATTTACCAGACTATTATACTTTTAATTTTGAAAAAGCAAGCACATTTTTAGATTTAAATTTTTATATAAAGCAAATTAAAACTATTAATTAATATGTTTAATCTGGTATTATATTGTGTAAATCATTTATATAATAAATGATTTACCTTATAATTACTACATCTATAAATAATAAGTGTGGTCTAATAAATTCAAACCATAGACAAACAAGATATACTAATAGCATACAGCATATCTTAAAATTAATAGAATCTGATTCATCAATTAAACCTATTATAGTTGAAAATAATGGATTAAACCAAACATATTTAAATGAGCTTAATTGTGAAATTTGTTATACAAATAATAATGCTATAAATTGTTATCATAAAGGTGTGAATGAGTTATTAGATATAAAAGAAGTAATAAAGCGGTATAATATTCAGGATGATGATATTATTATAAAATTAACTGGGCGATATAAATTATTAAATTTAAGTTTTATAAACTTAGTTAAAAACAATAGTAATACTTATGACGCTTTTGTAAAATTTTTTAATGTTTGTACGAAACAATATATGTTTAATGATTGTGTATTAGGCTTATTTGCTATTAAATGTAAGCATTTAAAAAAATTTAATTACGAATGTATTAAAAGTCCTGAATGTGAGTTTGCTGATTATGTAAGAGAAAATATAAATAAAAATAAATTAATGGAAATAAAAAAATTAGAATTAGAATGTTGTTTTGCCGATGATTTAAGATTATTAATTGTATAATATATTTAATATGTCATATGGAAAATATACATACGGAACCCCTATTATACATTGGGGTAGTAACAACGCTAAATTAGTCGTAGGAAATTTTTGTTCAATTGCAGCAAATGTAAATATATATTTAGGAGGTAATCATAGGACAGATTGGGTTACTACATATCCATTTGGTCATATACATCAAAAAAAATTTAACATATTTAATGGTATTGGGCATCCATCATCAAAGGGAAATGTAATTATAGGTAATGATGTATGGATTGCTTCAAATGTAACAATTATGTCCGGCGTTACTATTGGCGATGGTGTTGTTATAGCAAATAATAGTCACGTTGTAAAAAATGTAGAACCATATAGTTTAATTGGAGGAAATCCGGCAAAATTAATTAAATATAGATTTACAACAGAACAAATAGAAAAATTATTAGAAATTAAATGGTGGAAATGGAATGACGATAAAATAAATAAATTTACACCATTGTTATGTAATAATAACATTGATGAATTTATAGAAAAAGCTTTACTCAATATATAAATTTTCACACAATTTTTTCCAAGATAGTTAATCCATTATTATTTGTGTATATTTCTTTTATCTTCCAATCTTTATTATTAATTATAAACTCATCAATTGCTTTTTGTAAACCACAATTAATTTCATCAATTGAATATCCTGTTTGTTTTGATTGACTAATGGCATCCCAACCATTTCGTATCGTTTCTCCATATATTCCATCAATCGTTGTATCATGCATAATAATATATTTAGTGGTAATCTTACTATATTTATCTAATTCTCTCTTGAGCTGTCCATAAACATGCCAAGTATCAATAAAGGTCATATCAACTTTTCCATCTACAATTAAATCAAGATCATTTATCCATTTATATTCAATGTTAATATCCAGTCCTTGAGTTAACTTTAACAATTCATTAATATCACACGCATTTATATCATTTAAAAGCATTTTTTTAATTGGTTTTTTATTGTTTAACAAGCCATAAACAAGGGCATATGATGATACACAACCACGCACACCTAATTCTATTATACTTTCGCATTCAGTTGCATATTTAAATAACGTAGGTAAATGTTCATATATATCAGAGTAATTATTACATAATTGTATGTATTTGTTGGCAATAGTATTCATTTTATATATTGTATATATTGTATATATTTAAATCATATTATATCTTAATCCGCTGCCAATGTGGCGGAAATAAATCGTTTGTATTTTTGGGGCCCAACGCGGGGCCAAACCACGTGGTAGGGTAATACACCCTAGGGGAGTTATCCCCTAAGTAGGCGCCCCACCAACTGAACGTGCTGTTGGCGATAATATGGTGCCGGCACAAGGACATGACGACGACTTGCTCCCAATCGTTGAGCTGGTGCTGAATACATTCATAGGTAAACCGGTTTTGGAAAAGGGGCTCGGCTTTCAGTGGCGACAGGAGTTGGGTTTCCACGTACGCTTGATCGGCGGCTTCACAGAAATAGAGGATATGCCATTTTTCTGGTGGCGGTGCTTGTTGTGCTTGCGCCAAGGTTTCGCACAAGGCGCTGGCTCTATCACTGGCAGTTTGCGTGTCTTGGAGAAATTGGGTTAAGGCGGCTTTATAATATTCCAAGGTCATTAGCGGGTGATGATTGGGGAGGCTGGCATAATCCCCGATCCGAAAATGAATGGCGAGCGTTTTTTCGTAGGGCTGTTGCGGGGTGTACGTATTTTTTAGCGTTGCTTGTGTTTTGCGAAGCTGCAGAAAGCGGTAGATTTTTTCTTCTTGGTCGGCGAAATATTTATACGATTGGAAATAGCCATTGAGTATGAGCGTTTGTTGTGGGCAATCGGGAATGGCTTGATAATGAAAATCGGGTTCGCGGTACTGAACGAGGAGGGGCTGGGGCGGGGACAATGGCGATTTGACAAACGGGGCGAGATTTTGTAAGAGGAGCGTGTCCCAGTAGGTTTTTTTGCGGACGCCACTTGTAATCGCTTGCGCCGAAAAGTAAAAGGGTTTTTTATAACGCAAACAATATGCCAAAAGAGCGAAGATTTGGAAGAGTTGGTTACCTAAACCGCCCATAATTTCGACGGTTCGCATTATGTTTTTTATTTTTAATAGCGGGATGGATTTATATATTTTTTTTTACATATATAAATCATTTCAGTATATAAATCATTTCATAGCAAACCCGCGGTTTATGAGCATTTTTTTTGCGCGGGTGGCAATATTTTTATAATGTTTTTTGCTATGTTTTGTTTTTCGCATTTTAGCCGACGCATATTCGCGGGCGCGGACATACGCCGCATAAATGCCCTTGAGGCTTATTTTACACGTGCCTTTGGCGCAAATGGGGAAGGAACTTTCGTTTATAGGACCCAGAAAACATTTCTTGCCACAGTTCGCTTTCATCGTACGACGGGCTTTGCGTGTTTTGGGTGCTTGTTTTGCCCAGCCTTTACTACTAAGCATTTATATAATATACATATATATTATAATACATATATAATACATAAATGAGTCTAGTTATAAATATACCTGAGCCTGAACTAGAGTTAGTACATAAAGACTCAGAAGAGCCAGTATATGGTAGCGAACCCAGTGATTCGGATGGCGATGCTGATGCTAATGCTAATGCTGATGCTAATGCTAATGCTAATGCTAATGCTTATGCTAATGCTAATGCTAATGCTAATGCTTATGCTAATGCTAATGCTAATGCTAATGCTAATGCTAATGCTAATGCTAATGCTAATGCTGATGCTGATGATGATGCTGATGATGATGCTGATGATGATGATGATGCTGATGATGGTATCACCTATCATAAATTGTCTTACCACGATGTCCAGACTCAAATTAATAAAGCTTATGCCCAAGATATTGTCCACCGCTATTCGTCGGCACTAGACATTCTGGCCAGTTATGTCAGAGGACAAAAAACCATCTATATGGAAACCCGTTCTCATATATCCGTCTTGTTAAATTGTTTAATGTTTCCGTCCATTTTTCTTTCGGCGTTGGTCACGGTTTTACAAGAACCTTTTGGCCAACATTATCCCGTGGTGTTGGCCAGTGTCTCGGGGGCGGTGACGTTTCTCTTGGCGTTGTCCAATTACGCCAATCTCGATGGCGCCGTGGAAGCCCATAAAATCTCATGTTACCAATATGACAAACTCCAATCTTATATTGAATTTCAATCCGGACAAGTCCTGCTTTTTAGTGACCCGATTTTAAACAGCGATAATATGGAGCGGTACTGCGAAAAGGAGCGACAAATATTAAATATGGAAGCCGAGACTATTGATGTCTCGCAGAATAGTGAGAAAAAAATCTGGTTGGTGAATGCCGAACGAGAGATGTTAAATCAAATACACCAAGTGCGGTTGGATGCCGAGAATGAACTTATTAATACGATGCGCGAGAGTATGATCCGGATTGAAACCCAAATTAAGGATATTAAAGAACTGAACCAATACGTCATTCCGCAAAAAATTCGGTATACTTACCCTATACTTTACAATACCAATGTTTTTTCGATTATTAAAAAGATTGATGACTACCGGGCGAAAACATTGACGGATTTAAAACACATCAAAAATGAATTGCGGTATATTCAGGCTTATTTGAAAAAAAATGCGATGGATGCGGGTACAGGCACAGGCACAAGCACAGGCACAAGCACAGAAGCAGAAACTATGAGAAAATATAAGAAAAGATCTTATGATTTATTTAAAGAGAAAAAACGCATTGTGAATATTATTTTGTTTTTGAATACGGCGTTTGCAATGATTGATAAAATGTTTCAACAAGAGATTTTAAACGCCAAATTGCGGAAAGAATATTGGCTGCGATTTTATTTATATGATACCTTATCCTGTTTCTGTGTGTGTTCGCCGTGGCTGAAAAGAATCTTGCCAACCAAATATATTGAACCCGAAACGGCTGGTGGTGATATTTTTGAGCAAATTTTGGGGTTTGGCATTTTGATTTAATGTAAAAAAATTGTTTATTTATTTTCTAATTGCTATGCTTCTATCCGGGGCAATGCCCCCTATGCTTCTATCCGGGGCAATGCCCCTATGCTTCTATGCGGGGGTGTGGGGGCAGCGCCCCTATGCTTCTATCCGGGGGTGTGGGGGCAGCGCCCCTATGCGGGCTGGCATTGACCCCAATTGGTCGTAGAGCCCTCTTTTAATCTGCTGTATTTTCTCCGTGTAGCCATCCAGTGAATAAGGAACGGCAATTTCCGACGTCTTTTCGGGTGCCGTGTGGGACATTAAATACCGGAATACTTGGACGGGCTTGGTCTGTCCGATGCGCCAACACCGGGCGATGGCTTGGGCTTCGACTGCTGGATTGAAGTGGGGGCTCGGGAAGTAGACTTCGCTGTAGTGCGCTTGGAGATTAAGGCCTTCGCGACACATTTTGAGTTGCGCCAAGAGAACGTTGACGGGCTCATTTAGCACGGCTTCCCGGTTTCCGTGGGGGACGCGACCGTCAAACTTTGCTACCGTCATCCCGTAGGAGAGGAGCACCCGTTCGTACGCGTCGATTTCTTGGTAAAACTGGCAAAACACGATTTTCCCGTTGCCGTTATCTTGCCGTTCCACTAGCGTCTCTATCACGGCGCGCATCTTGCTTTCCGATCCGTACAAGAGCCGTGAATAATCAAGGGGCTCTGCCCCGTCTTCTTCACGGGGCTGTGCTTGCGCCTGCGCCTGCGCCTGTCTAGCAGTTCGCTCTTGCAGGGCTTCATATCTCTCTATGGATTTTTTCAACAGCGGCGGATAGGTACAAATTTGCCGGGCGCGGGCCATATATTTCATCCGTATCTTGCGCTGGTCTTCTTCCTGTAAGATGGCCACCGCAATTCGATCATTTTCTTGTACGGGCACGTTACAGAACTGTAAGAGCGAGTGAATATGCGTAGCAAACTGTTGCTCGGTGGTATTGTCCCACGCCACTATTTCCGTGTGTTCTTCGACGGGCGGCAACACGATGCCGACACTCGCCTTGGTGCCTTGGTACACGTACTTGGTAAGTAGGTCGATTATCGTGTAAATGTAGCTTTTTTCTTCTCGCTCCTTGTTTTCGTAGCTAACTTTTTTACGGGCCGATGGTTTTGGGGGATTAACGCCTAGCAAACAGAGTAAATTATACAGTTCGCGCGTGTTGTTTTGGATCGGCGTGCCCGACACGAGCCAGCAAATCGCCAAAGAATTATGCTTACGTATCTTTTCGATGCCCTGAAACACGCTGGTTTTGTGGTGGCTCACGTTATGGGCTTCATCACATATGATACGCGCCCACGTAATGGAGTGGAGAAGGCTTTGCCGGGGCGGTGCTTGTGGCTGTGGCTGTGCCTGCTCTTGCTCTTGCTCTTGATCTGCTTGTGCCTGTGGCTGTGCCTGCTGTGCTTGTGGCTGTGCCTGTGGCCGTGATTGTGCCAATTGTCCGTAGGTGGTCAAGACAATGGGGCACGCTTCGATCTCAGCTTGCGTCATTCTTAGACTTTTCGGGTGCGTGCCGTGGTATACGAGCGCCTTATGGCCGAAATTTTTTTGGATGGCTTGCTCCCACTGGGTCAACAAGGTCTTGGGCAGTACAATCAGCGTGCGCCCGCGCTGAAAGTTCACTTGAATGAGCCCAAGCATTATAATCGTCTTCCCGAGCCCCATCTCCAGCGCCAGTATGCCACCCTTTACGTCAGACTCGACATGCTCCCGCGCCAAGCACCAAGCAAAACATTCGGCTTGGTAAACGGTTTTATTTAAGCCATTGCGAGTGAGAAATTGGTCGAAAGTAGTCATTTTGTTTTTTTTGTTATCGTATTCAGCAGAGTATATAGTAACTAAAAAAGTTTTTAAATTTTTTTCAATTTTTTGCAAAAAAAGTCCGGGATTTGCTCGGACTTTTTTTGCTGTACGGTTGTGTGCCTGCCTCTGCTTACGCTTGCGCTTGTGCCTGCTACGCTTGCGCTTGTGTGCCTGCCTCTGCTTACGCTTGCGCTTGTGCCTGGTGTTGCTCATAGATTTCTGTATGCATTTTTACGTAATTGATCGCATCATTTATATTGAGGAAGGTTTTCAGATAATTTACGGTTTTTACGGGTATAGACACATTGACTGAATTATTATAATACTCGGTCGGTTGTGGTATTTCTACCGAAATTTCATCTAAGGGTGCTTGTTTATTACTAAAAACCACCTTATGTGAGGTTTTTGTACATTTCCATTTAGATTCATTAAATAGGTAATGGATGTTGTTAATGATTGTATCCATCGGTGACATATATTACTGATACCTATTAAGATATCTTTAATATATATTTTCAATTTTTTATAATCTATTTCTATCCTCTCAACTGGAATTGAACCAGTGACCAAAAGATAACTTTAAACACTACAGTCTTTCGCTCTACCAACTGAGCTATGAGAGGTGTAATAGATATTTTTAATTTGATCGGATGGGAACTGTGGGGTTCGAACCCACGCGGTAATGTACCATTGGGTCTTAAATCCAACACCTTAACCACTCGGTCAAATTCCCTATATTCCTAATTTTTTTTATTACAGAGAAAGGTTTATTTCTCCGGCATATGCCTTCATGTCATATGATATTAAAAATACTTCCCTTTTTCGTCTGCGCTATGTATGCGTCTTCATTCTGTCCTCTGCTTCGTCATGTGTGCTACTTCGTCATGTGTGCTACTTCGCTATGTGCGCTCTGCTTCGTCATGTGTGCTTCGTCTTCATTATGTGCTTCGTCTTCATTATGTGCTCTGCTTCGTCATGTGTGCTCTGCTTCGTCATGTGTGCTTCGTCTTCATTATGTCCTATGTGCGCTCTGCTTCGTCATGTGCTTCGTCTTCATTATGTCCTATGTGTGCTACTTCGTCATGTGTGCTCTGCTTCGTTCATGTGCCTACAAATATATATATATATATAATAATGATGATAATGATAATAAAAAATATATATAATATAAAAAAATATATGTATAATAATAATAATAAAATATAATAAAAAAATATAATAATAAAAATATATAAATTAGTATCTTTTTGTAAAGTGATTTAAAAAAATGATGAGGGCAACTGTTCTTCTTGTGAAGAATAATCATTCATCGCCCATAACTACCCTACCCTAATCCCCATGAGGTTTTTTTACGGTTTGTGAGACCCATTTATAACTCACACTATACTAATAAGAGTATTCTTTAAATTACTTTTGTAGAAAATATATTTAAAATTATATTCTGTAAAGACAATAGAATGAACGATTCAAAGGAAGCCTTTACGGCTGAAAAGTATAATCGGCTTATTATCCAAGCGAAATGTCCTATAAAGGACGAGGAATGTGTCATTTGTTATGAAGCGCTCTTTGACAAATCCGTGATGTATCTCCCGTGTAAACATTTTTTTCATCATTCGTGTTTTAAAAAGGTTCTTGAAACCAAGAATTATACGTGCCCTTTTTGTCGGTTTGATTTTAAAGAGGCTTTACGCAAAACTGGCTTTAGATTTTATTCGGGCTATCATTTTATTGAAACTTATCTTGATGCGGTGGATGCTAATGTCGCACCTGATTTATTGAATTTGTTATATTGGAATATGGTGGATTATTATTCGGCCAATAATGCGGTGGCTACTGCTGAGGCGGTGGCTCTTGCGAATGCCGTGGCTCTTGCGAATGAGGCTACTGCGAATGCCGATGCTCTTGCGAATGCCGATGCTCTTGCGAATGCCGATGCTCTTGCGAATGAGGCTACTGCGAATGCCGATGCTCTTGCGAATGAGGCTACTGCGAATGCTGATGAGGCTAGTGCGAATGCCGATGCTCTTGCGAATGCTGATGAGGCTCTTGCGAATGCCGATGAGGCTCTTGCGAATGAGGCTAGTGCGAATGCCGATGCTCTTGCGAATGCTCTTGCCGATGAGGACGAACTGCCACCACTTGTTGATGATTCGGATTCCGATGACGAGTACACTTTTGTTTCACCTGGATATATTATTTATTATTATGTATTATAAATTTATGTATTATTATAACGTAAAAAAGAACGCCGACGACAACACCGATTAGACTGCCCGCTGCCAATTGTTTTACCGAATGCCGGCGGGCAGTGTACCGTTGCCACAGCGTTAAACCCGTTTGCAATACAGCCAACGTCGTGAGCCAAGGGTTTTTAAAATAAAGAGCCAAAAATGTCAGTTCCGAGACGGTGGCTTGCGCGTGCCCCGACGGCATCCCGAAATTGCGATGAAGCGTCAGATAGTTTTTCCAATTAAGCGTATTACGCATTTCGTTAAATTCCTCCGGTTTGCTGTCAGGGCGGGGTAATTTTAAGGTGTTTTTTATTACCACATTGAATAAATGACTCGCGAATTGCCAGGCTAAAACGGCAGGATAAAAATAGAGGCTGTGATGAGGGATTGGTGAGAAATAATAAGCCAAGAGGATTAAAACCAGTAAAGTGTTGGGGCCTTGATACCCGAGGACAGAGAGATATGGATTCATCATATTATTATTATATTAGCTTTTTACTTTTATTATGACGTTTTTTATGTTTATTTTGGCGTTTTTTGTGGGTT
>Ga0209086_10002568_pt1 | contig 14103 bp, 9 predicted proteins | sample M_130207_XF_Meta_FD_187312 | JGI IMG/M metagenome (GOLD analysis project Ga0209086, IMG submission 187312) | Freshwater microbial communities from Lake Montjoie, Canada to study carbon cycling - M_130207_XF_MetaG (SPAdes) (version 2) | ecosystem: Environmental > Aquatic > Freshwater > Lake...
AACTAAATCATCTTGTTTAGCTTTACTAACTCTTTTTGAAACGAGTTTATCGAAGATCTTCTCCAAGGTGGGTAACTTAAGGTCGGGAGTGCTCATTTTATTCTATTTATATTATATACAAAGATAATAATTTTTCCAAAAAAAATAATTCATTTTTTCCTTTATATTTTCTTTTATTTGTTTTTTCTTTTATTTTTTAAACGCGGCGTTCGTAAATTTTAAACCACATATTTTAAACCACATGTTTTAAACCACATGTTTTCAAGTCACATATTTTCAAGTCACATATTTTCAAGCCACCACCTTCTTTACGATCTTCTTCTTAGGAGCTTCTACAGTCACGGTGACAGGTGCAGACACAGGAACAACTGTTGTTGTTCGCTTTACAGCCGCCGAATCATCTTCCTCATCTTGTTCACCGCCATCATCAGAATCAACTGTCTCCGTGCTAAAGTGCTGCTGCTTCTGCTGTGGTACTCGCTCGTCGTCTGAATCATGGTGATCAGCTGCAATGGTTTTTTTCGCTTCGGTTTGAAGCTTTGAACTATCAGATGAACTCAAAGACAAGTGACACTTACCACGCATTGAAAGGCGAGGTTGAATCATTCCTTGAACAAGACGCCAAGTGATTCCAAACTTTCCATTTGCAAACCAAATTCCACCACACTGCAGCATGGTCTTCATGTGTGACAATTTTGTGATGATCTCCTTGGGCGTCACATCTGAATCTGAACCGCAAGGAAACAGGCAGTTCCTGTCGACATCGTAAATTTCAACGCCTTCCCACTTACCCTGCCAGAAAGGCACCTTGATCCTCATTGTTGGTTTTTTGCTCAGGTCCTTTTCACAAGTCACTTTGTCCATTGGGAACTTGAGAATAGGAGTAAACAACGCCTCAACCGCGTCGGAGGTCATCTTGGGCTTTGCGAACCATTCCTTTGAATTTGTGAGTGCATCTGCTTTGAGTTTGCGCTCAAAGCCGGCCATTGCTTGAAGAAACGCCTTTGTTTCTTCCGTTTCAAAGTCGTCATTTGGAAACTGAAGTGACATTTCATACGAAACCTTTCCTGTTTTGTCATCCGTGTATTCTTGAATGCCCCACGTCATGAGAAGAGGCGTCCCGATGAAAAGTGACTGTCCTGAGGATGTGTTATAAATTCCGACACTCTTACCTCCACTTGCATTTGTCTTGCACTTGGAATATTTAGTATCCGTTTCAGGATTGAACAAATGACCCTGAATCATAGCTTGCGTTGAAGATTGACTAGTAGATGCGGTAGTAGCAGACATTGTTATAGTGTTGTTTGATTGTATTTGACTCGTTGTGTGTGATGATTATAATCATACTTTTAAAATTTTCAATTTTTATTTTTATATGAAAAAATAAAAAATGTAAAAAATGTAAAAAATGTAAAATGTAAAATGTAAAATGTAAAATGTAAAATGTAAAATGTAATTAAGGAATTAAAAAGAATTAACTATTATAATTAATTATAATATAATAGTATAAGTGTTTTTTTTAGTATAAAAATGTTCAACGCGCAATCAGACCATCCATTAATAGCGAGACAGCAAACATATATGTTGGATCGCAAACTGGTTTCAATTTCTTCAGAAGATCGCGACCAATGTCACTGGAAAAATCGAGCACAATTTGAGATTACGTTACCGCAACAACTTTTAAATGTTGAAACAATTCGCCTCGTCGAGTGTAATTTCCCATCGAATAATTATACATTTAAAAATAATTATTTTAATACTAAATTTTTATTTTCGATTCCAAGCGTTACGTCAAATTATATAATAGTCACGATAAATGAGGGGTTTTATACATCAAGACAGCTTGCATATGAGTTGACAAATAAACTAAATTTTTATACATCACAATATTCCGCAGGATATAATAATTTTGTTGTTGTTTATAATGAAGTTACACAAAAATTACAGTTTGGAAATAAAGTGGACCCATTTAGTTTAAACTTTGATGCAGTTATTGATTATGAGCGATTATGCTCACAAATAAATCAAAATCAGGGGGGGTCACAATACTGGGTTTCTCAAAAGAATGCAACTACGCCATTGTGCCAAAATGGAAAATGGGGGCTTCCGTGTTATTTAGGATTTGAAAAACAAGAATATTCTTCAAATATAACAACTAATACCCAGACAGATCCATCATTCAATAATTTAACATATTTAAATATTGGAGACCCGAATTATTATTGGCTTGGAGCAAGCGGATACTATATAAATGCACCTAATAAAATTAATATCGTCGGAGAGACCAATTTTTACATGGAATTAGATAAATGCAATCAAGCTGACGAGCTAAGACCATATCCGCATAATACCAACGGTTTAATAAATAATACGTATAATGGTATTGTTAATTCATTTTTTGCTAAAATACCGATTCTGGGATTCCCAAATACGCAATATTTTGATTCTCGAAACGGGCTGATTCAAAATCTGACCACTTTTTTCCCACCACTTGAACGTCTTAGTAAAGTAAAAGTTAAATTCAGGTATCATGACGGAACACTGGTTGATTTTAGTGACGAATTCAGTTTTACGCTTGCATTCGACTGTTATCGCGATGAGATGGCTAGAACGCTCTCATTAAGAACTCCGGCGCAGTATAAATTATAATCACTACAAACTACAAATCTTTAATACTCTCTTTATTGGAACGAAATACTGAAATATTATTCAAATGATAATCTTTTATATTAAACATTACTGATTTCAAATGTCTAAAGATATCCTTTGAAATAATATTTGAATGATAATATAACCATTTTAAAATATATATAAAAAAAAGGAATACTATACCTATGTGGTGTTGTTTTTGTAAAATTGGTCCCACGTGACTATGAACAAGGTTAAAGTCAATTTTATCTCGATTATCAAAAAAAACACTATAGACATCATTAAATTCATGATTGTAGGCGGGATGACTCAACTTTACTTGCTGAAACGTAATACGTTTTATATGAAATTCTATTGAATCATCTGTAATAAATTGAATAACTTTCATTCTTGAACTTTCATCAGGGTAAATAATGCAACAATCTACATCGCTATTATTTTCAAAATATGTAAAATTTGTTATACTTCCAAAAAAACGAATTTCAATATTTGGAACATTTTGGATTAATCTTTTTAAATAAAGTTTATTATTTGGCGAAATTCTTTCTTTTATTTTACTATTTTCATGATCATTAATAATATTGTAACTGATTGACATTTTTTTTGACTAATTAATATTAATATTTATTAATATTTATTAATATTATTATTAATATTAAATATTTTAATTTACAAACATGTGTTTATTTATTAAAGATAATTTTATCAACGAAATTTATTAATATGATAAATAATATGATAAATAATATAATGAATATGATATTAAATAAATAGTAAATAACTAAAAAATTATTTGTATTTAGATATTTTAGATAATGGACCAGTTAGAATGACTAAATGGTGAAAGCATAATTTCAGGAATTCGTTTTTTCCAATAGTCAACGCGTTTTTGTTGCTTAATATCTTTCATATTTTGAGGATATATTGGAGCATTTTGCATTTGTTGTGTCTCAGCAGCAGTAATGAGAGGTTTATATCCATAACAATTTACGCCAAATTGAACATCTTTATTATCAATAAACCCCCCATTTATCCCGGGTCGTCCACAATCGTGTTCGTGTCCTTTAATTTTTTGCAATTTTTCCCACGTTTCTTTTTGAGTTGGAAAAAGAGCCATTTGGTTGTCAGACCATCCATAATTACACCATTCTCCACCGTCTTGATATGCAGATTCAACTTGATCATAACTCGCAAGTTTTGCACCATATGCTGCACACACCGCCTTTGCGTCGTCATACGTGTATGTGTTATCAGGTACATTAAATACCTCTTTTTTAATTTTCAATTCCTGAACCGGCTCATCTTCGGGAACATTCATTGTTACTTCTAGTTTCGGCGTTTCGGTAAAAAAATTAATAAACCTAGTTGTTAAATTAACATTAAAAAAATATTGAAATCCATTTAATAAAATTAAAACTATAAAAATTGACCATAACAATACCTCGAAAAATTTAAGTCCAAGATTTGACGACGATCCGGAAGAATCTCCGGCTCCGGCTCCTGCATCACCAAGTTTTTTACCGCCTCCTAAAATTGCAAAAAGTATTCCGTATATAATAATAATGACAACAAGAGCAATTAATAAATACACTTTCGTATCTGCATTTAATTGACTATCTTGCCTTCCATTTTTTGTTATAATTTCTTTTAAATATACGGTAGGATCAGTATTAATTCCGCTAATAGAATTATAAGAAAAATCCATTATGTTAAATATATACTATATTTATACAATATTAATTAATTAAATTAATTATATATTATAATATTATTTTTATATTATTAATGTTTAACATTTGTTGTAAAAGGTCTTTTTCTATAAAATAAACAGTACGGAGTATTTCCAATAATTTCACTCGTATGTATTGACACTTCCTTAACATTTGTGTCATTAAAATTATACCATTTTGAATTCGAAGTTTTTACGGTTGAAGTGTAATGTCCAAAATTTTCATCGCCATGATGATTACAAATTCCGTAAAGGTCGTAAACATAACTTTCTTTACTATATCCCTCTACATATTTTGAAAAATCTACATTTTCAAGTGGAATTCTTATCGCCGTTTGATTTTTTACATATGAAAATGTGTCGGGGCTATATTCAAACCGTTTAATATCCAATATCATAATATCCGGTAAACTCCAATACACTAAACGTTTGTAAACATTTTGTTTTTTTCCTAAATTCTCATTAAACCATGCATTTTCCCCTTCTAAATACTCTCTCTCGCAGTTCAAATCAAAACAATCCATGAGCGGCACCGACGATTCTCTAGAATCACAGTCGTTATTTCGGCGCGGAATTGGTAAACTAATAATCATAAACGGTTCTGGGCGAATGCTCAAATAATCGTATTCATCTTTTGGATTCTCAGATGAAAGTGTCGAAACGTGAATCCCATAAAATGTCTTAAAAATTTCAGAATAATTTGAAGTATATGTTTTTTTTATCATTTCATAACACAACTTTGCCATTTTATCTCTCTTATTTCTTGGACGACCATCAATCGTCATTGAAACTTTTCGTTTAAGGGCGTTGTGAAAAATATCAAACAGAAATGTCAAAAATTCTGGCATATCATTTTGAGACATTGAAGCAAACATGCTGTTCTTTTTATGTTTTGATATTTTACGAATATCATGTATAAATCCTCCCGGTGAAATTGTACAGTTTTCACTCCACATTAACAACCGCAACGCATCCCACGAAAGCAATAATTCAGAATCAACGCACTTGTTCAACTTGGATTTACATTCTTCCCCATCCAATAAATTGTTCAGTTCATAAGTGTGAGAGATAATTTGCAATAAAGCATTGATAAAACAAGTATTTCCCAAATTTGCAAGACCGGTCAAACCTCTGTCATTATATTTTTCATGTATATTCATTTTTTTTGAATGCGATAACAATGTTTGACTCATTATTGTTAATTTATGTAATGATTTTTTTTAATTTTATTTATTAATATTGTATTTATTTAAATCTTTAATATCATTCATAATAATATATCATGTGGTAGGTATGTAAACAACAAATAATTTAAATTTAACTATAATAACTATAATAATAAAAAGGTAAATAATATAATAATTAAAAGATAAACAATAATAAATAATAAATTGTATATAATATAAAATATATTTTAATTAAATATTATTCAAATGAATAATCAAATTAATAATTCAGTCGACAGTAATAATACAGATGACGTTTATTTGAATTTAGTAAATTCATATTTAACAATGTCAAGAGACATACTGAATGGTTATATGACGTTTGAAAACGGATTGATTAGAACTATAAATAATCGTATTATATTTAGGAGTTTAAATTTTACAATGCCAACAACAGCAACAACAGCAGCAACCGTGCCAACAGCAAGAGCAACAACAGCAGCAACCGTGCCAACAGCAGCAACCGTGCCAACAGCAACAACAGCAACCGTGCCAACAGCAGCAACAGCAACCGTGCCAACAACAGAAACAGAAACAGCAGCAAGAGCAACCGTGCCAACAACAGCAACAGCAACTTCTGGCATTACCTTTGAGACGCCAATTTTATCTCGTAGAGCAACTCCACAAATGCCCGATGCGCCAATACGTATTCGACCTCAAAATTATAATTCAGAATCAACACCATCTATTCAAATACCAACTCCGGTGCGTTTAACAAGCCGATTACAACCTCTTACAGAACCACGTAACCCTTTACCTCAAATACAGGGCCATGTTTCTTTGTTTCAAGAACAACAACAACAACAACAACAACAACAACAACGAGAAAACAACTCAGATGAACAACACGCCCCAACTTCAACGCCACCTTTTGCTTCAACTTTTGTGAGATATCGTTTGCCTATACCACTTGGTCCCAGAAGAGTATCTGGTGCAACTAATCAATCACCGTCATCGCCATCTCCATCACCACCTCCACCTCCACCTCTACCTCCATCACATTTTCAACGGTCGAATTCGCACTCCATGTCGTCGTCATCGCCAAGACCAAGAATACATTTAGAAACACCCGATTCTTCTCCACCTCCTCCTCCTCCTCCTCGTTTACAGTCACTATCGCCAATTTTACATACACGATCAGGATCTGTATCAACATCGGGTACGGGACCAGCATCATCTGCAGCATCGATATTAAATGGGTTTAACTTGTTGAACTTTATAGATACGCCCCAATTTAATGATTCTCTTGTTTATTATACACAAATTATTGACAGAGAACTTAATGCGCGTTCGCGTCAAAATGACTCGCGGTATCAAAATTTAAATTATGATGTCATACAACAGCAAACAAAAATTATTCCATACTGCACTATAACGAACCCGTTAAATGACGTATGTCCCATATCACAGGTTCAATTTGATATTATTGATTGTGTTATGCAAATTAATATTTGCAAGCACAATTTCAATCCATACAGCTTGCTTCGATGGTTAGATTCAAATTCAACTTGTCCAATGTGTCGACAAACTATTGACATTGGCGGTCACGAAGATGAAAGTGTAAATGAAAATATAAATACAATTTATAATAATATTATCAATGAAGAACCTTATCGCTCACAATCAAATAATGAAAATAATTATGACGACTCGGATTATAGTTCAGTGGGGTGATCAATCATTTTTTTATAATTATCATTTAATGATTAATAAAAAAATTTAAAAATTTAATAATATATGTATTTTATATACTACTCTAACAAGAAATTAATATACCATTAATTTAATTTTATTCATGAATGATAATTATATTAATTACAACTATAATGAACCCGTTTGTCGATTGAATACATTATATACAGATACCACATTGAATTTTCCATCAAGGTTATCAGACCCCCCGTTATTAACAAGTGATCAACTATATGCTCGGCTTCAATATACAGAACCTCGACCACAACCAGCAACTCTTCCAGTATTTATAAAAGACACAACGAAACCATTTTCATATTACACAATGAAATCATATGCATATGCAAATTCAAGTAATTATTATGTAAACTTTGACAATCCAGAATATAACGTAAATCAACAAGACCTAGAACACCAAGAACATCCAAGTTTTGAAAATTCAGGTTGTGTAAAAACTTGTCTATGTGGTTTATTTGGTTCTTTGATATGTTGTTTCTATTCTTGTAAACCATTTTGATGAATTTTCAACTAACAATAAATATTTAAATTAAAAATATTTAAATTACAAATATTTAAATTACAAATATTTAAATTACAAATATTAAAATTACAAATATTTAAATTACAAATATTAAAATTACAAAAAAAATATTATTATTATAATATTTAAATTATTTAAATAGTATAATATAATAATAATAAACAATGAAACAGTTAATAAACTTAAACTTCTTTATTTTGAAATTTAATTTAATAAAAATATACTTGTATATCAATTTGATACCATTCAAATTACTATTCGATTTTACAATAAAAAGTGAAATTGAATTCTTACAAAAATATAATTATATTCTTTATAAAGTATTTGAAACTTCGCTTTATAGAATGACATCAAATACAGTTTCACATGAAAAAAATATGATTTATTTAGCTAATCATAGAACCTTTAGCGATTTTAGCATTGACTCTATAGTTGTACATAATACTGGAGTTTTTATGTCCCGGTTTTTAATTGCTATTGCTATTCCAGGAGGAAATATTTTAAAATTAATGTCAAGACATCTTGAATATTTTGTTAGAAGACAAGGAAAAACGGATATAAACAAGTTTGAAAAACTATTGAAACATATTCAAGAAAGCAATCGAAATATTTTAATTTACCCGGAAGGAACTCGTCGTCATGGGCACGATTATGCTTGTGATTTAAAAAAAGGCAGCATTTATTATTCTTATAAAACGAATTCACCGATTCAGTTTGTTATTACCCACGGTAAAGATAATATTTTCAACGAAAAAAAAATGATAGCAGTAAAAAATCTGAATGCATTTGTTTATTATAGTAAAGTTTATGAACAAGATTATGAAAAATATAAGTCCATGGAAGAATGGTATGAATATATTAACTCGGAATGGAAAACTTTTTTTAATATGATTTATACAACCGACCATAAAGTAGAAGATGCATTCGGAAAAATAGACCCTAGTATTGTCGTTGACGATAATAAGAAACACCCCATCAATAAAAAAAAATTATATATTGCAAGATTATCAATTGTCTCAATCTCTATATATTGTATTTCAAAATTATTATCTTATGCCACTACACTTTTTTAAAGAAATCCTTGATGCTTTGATTTTTATTCGCAGTATTGTTTGCCTGAATTAAGAATTCATCAAATAGCAGTATTTTCACCTCTTTTTGTCGCAACTCTGTTATTTTCTTTTGAAGCGCTTCTTGGTTATCGCTGCCAATTCGACTTGTTTCAAACTCTATTCTATCTTTAAATGTTTCTTGGCGGCGTTTAAAACCGGGAATCTTTTCCAATACAAGAGCAAACAGCTGTTGAACCGGTTTCATAATTTGATTTGTTATATAAAACGTGTAATTTGGTTTAATTCCATTATGTTTCATATACGTCGGATGTTCAATACGATCGCCTTGCAGCGCTTTTTTATCAGGATTATTTATATACACAAATGGAACGCGATCTCCGACGCTCGGTTTATTGCCAGGATCGCGCTGCCCCATGCGATCGGCCAATACTTTATGAGCTATTTGCTGTGGGTTTTTATAATTAGAATTTAGCGATTTTGTAATTACAAGTTTTTCCAAAGGAATTCGTTCATTTACTAATTCCTGCAGATAATTTTTTAAAAATGAAATAGCGCGTCCTGTGTCTTGCTCTTTCATTAAAATATCTATAATTCCACCATATACATCTTTTACAATTGGCGCATTATCTCGACGTTTCAATACGATACCCATACTTTTTCTCGACCCCTTGTTTGCATCGGTCTCATAATATATACCCACATACCCTTTTTTCCGAAGCAAACAAAACGGCATGATCGATTTTTCATACACTAGCGAGTGTGGAGCTTTTAGAAATGATGATGCCAACTCGCCCACTTGTTGCGCAAGCTCAATTGTAATTTCAAGCGCCTGCTTCCCGCGAATCGGCGTTCCGTCTTTATTCGACAAGTTGAATGTGAAGAATACAGAGTCCGTATTATGAACAATCATGTTTCCAATTCCAGCTGCAAAATGATGATTGTCGGTGGTTAAATCATAAACATATTGATTATCTTCAACAGGTAATGATGTCATTATTTTCTTAATAGAATCGGTGCATTTACTTTGAGTGCATGTTGTCATTGTCAACTCAATTTTGTCTGAATGTGTGTACGTGTTCAATGATGTTTTCCATCCAATACTTTGAGCCAACAAACATATACATGCAGCACTGATTTGATTTTTTTGGTCAACATGAGTGTAGTATCCATTTTTCAACTCGGCACCATTCCAAAAACTTTCTCGAACTTCTTGTGTATTATTAATAATAATTGATGGTATAATTTTTTGTTCATCATGATCTTCAGCAAATGATGATCCCATTCTTCTAGCTTGTTCAACAGTTATAGATGATATTGCATTTGTATGCGTCAGCTCCGGCAACGCATGATGTAATAATTTTGTTCCGATTTGCACATTTTTTGGCGAAATCTCTTCGCCACTTTCTAGGATCAAAGAATGGTCATCGGTAACATCAACAATTCCTGTGTGAGTAACAATCCGCATCATTTTTTTATGGGGGGCAAGAACATGTCGAATTACGCGATGAAGACGAGTCCACCCCTTTTCCGACCACGTTTCCACGCCGCACATCATTTCGCAAACCTGCTTGGTTTGTTTTCCATCTTCTTTACAATATGTCCAGTTATTAGAGTTTACTCCGTATTTTTCTGCAAGCGCGTCTATCGTACAAACATCAATAGCGCCGCAAAACCGAATATATACTGGAGTATATGCTGCCACACTGTCCCCGTATACGTGCTCAGCTCTAGTGTTTACGAGACCATAACTCGTCTGACATTCGGAGTTTCCGTATGTTTCCTCTACCACACGCTTGGCATAGAGTAGAAGCTTTCTTCCAGTAGCAGTCGTCGATGCTGCAACATCAATCTCATAAAACGAACTCGTTTTTGCACCGCATTGGCCATATAGCGAATTTGCCGTTACTTTATAACCCAGCTGACGCTTATCCAACACATTTTTCATAAAATCATCCGTCTGCTTTGAAGCTAGTTTTCGCGTTGCGCTTCTTGCGGCCAGCAGTTCCTCCAAAATGGAAGGCATGATTGCTTTTTCTCCAGAAACAGTGCCATTATCACTCATCAGTGGCTGCGCAAATCGACACACCTTTTTCCCATTTACCGTTTTGATTGCCTTACCTCTCGCGTTGTTTTTCCAAATATACGTATCATATTCCACGTCCACGTATTGATACCCCGACAAATTATCATAAATAAATTCCCCCACCTCATTCGTTTCACCCGTCGACCTAACCATGTCACCATTCAAATCATACTCTTTCGTCCACACTTTGCTGTCGTGTGACAAATTCTCGCTGATCATCGACGAGGGATACAGCGACGAGTAATCAACGCATGCCACCGGATTATCTAAATATAAGTCGCATTTCGGAGGTAAAACAATTGCGCCATCATAACTCTCATTGCCAAATCTTCTGTCCAACACCGGAATAAGCGTATTTTTTTCGCTACATTTTTTTGCAATGAAACTTGTGAGTTTAATTCCTTGGCCGCGAAACACGAGAAAGCTTATGGGTACACTGCAAATATTTGCCATTTCAACAAATCCGGTTAACACATCAATTTTTCGCATTAAATGATGAACCAGGTTACAATCTTGAATACAATATTTCGCGATGACTGCGCGTTCGGATGGACCTTCATTTGTCATTCTAAAAATGTCTTGCGGCGTAACATCATCTTTTGATAGCCCCCATCGAACTTTTTTTTCCATATTGGGCATCTCTTTTCCTGCAATTTCAAATGTTTTATTTACAATATCAAGACGAATGACTTTGAATTTATCGCCGCCCTTGTATGATTCTGTAGAATTGCTCGTCTCTTCAAAATTAATGTAACTTCCCACATCCAAACCCATAACATTTCCGGTTTTAACAACTGTAATGTCCTCACCCAATTCATTTTTTTCGTGTTGAATACTCTTGACACCATCGCCTATAAAGTAACCAGAAACATAATCCAACTTGTATGACGTCATGTTATAATCTCGGCGCAAATAATTGTACATGTCAATTTGAACCCTTCCGGTCATTTTTATGTAGTGCAGATTATGTTGCCCGCTTGCAATAACAATACTGCTTTCTTCAATTGTGAGTTTATTTGTTTCTGGGTCAACTTGTCCGCACACTTGCTGTTTATTTCTTGAGAGCTTTAGAAAATCTTCGGCACAGTCATTCTCTAACGCGCGGTGAAACATGAAATTATAATCAAAACCAAAAATGTTGTAACCAATAATAATATCGGGATCTTCGCGTTGTATTAGTTTCGTCCACTCTAACAACATGTCGCGCTCAGAATCGCACGCTTGTATTTCAGAGTTTGCAACATCGTCACACGTGTCAATTGTTAAACAGTGATTCAAATAAGGACGCTCGTCTCCCATTTTTAAAAACGTTGAACCAATGAAAGTTGTCTTGTCTCCTTCCACTTCTGGAAATACACTTGAAAGAGCAGTATTCAAATATGTTATTTTCATTTCTCGACTTATAACAGTCGATTGTAATAATTTTAATACTGTAATATCTTTATCAACCGAATGCGACTGCGATTTAGAAGATGACGTCTGAGAACGTTTTGATAACACAACCTCTTCAACAATGTTCATCATAATTCCATTGTCATTATTATCATTATCATTATCACAATTGCAGTCGTCGTCATCGTCATCAACGCTGTCATCGCCGTCATTATTCTCACTATTTTTCGCAAATTCTGCCGCATTTTTTCTTCCAATATTCTCAAACATGGCTTCAATCGTGTTTGCATATTCTGCGTTGCCATTTGCATTTTCATCACTTAGATTTTTTATTTTTTCCACCATAAATTTTGCAAAGAGAGTTTTTATTTGTTTTTCAAATAGCTTTCGTTTCACGTATACCTTCTGGATACTTTGATCAATGTACTCGTTATCACAAGATTTACCCAAAAACGCCGCATAAATCATTTTTTCAATCAGTTCATTTGTAATAAATCCATCATCATTTTGTATGCACGTACAAACATCCACAATATTTGTTGCAAGTTTTTTATATGTCTTAATTGCCAGTGGAAAATCACCATGACTGCTACTTGCTTCAATGTCAAAACTACAAATCTTATAAGGAACTGGGGTTTCTTTTGTGGGCTGGGAGTGTATGTCCCGCATGCTAATGACAAACTCATACACGCACGACGTCGTTTTTTTCGACGATTCAATTTCTACTGCGCTGCTTTTTGAAAACTCCACCCACCCAGACGGGCTAATTTCATTGATGTGGAAAAAGCGCAAAAGTGGAGGAATATTAGATTCGTAAATTTTTAATGACGTGCCGCAATAGTTATAACCATCGGGATTCAAATCAAATTTGTTTTCAGACGAAATATACCAAAGATTTTTCACCTTGTTCATTACAGCCAGATTTTTAAAATATAATATTACAAAATTGTGTTGTTTCCCACCATCAAAACCGTATAATTTCTTCCTTTTTATAATGGCACACTTGTCTTTTATAACCATGCCATCACCAAGACGCAAGTGTCTAACAATAAAATTCACAAAATTTTTTTTGCTATACTCGTTCCAATTATCAGGAACTAGTACATAGAAAAACGGCCGCATGTCTTCCACAAACAGAGTGCATGTTTCCCCCAGTTCATTAATTCCAAAAATTTGAATCACCATTTTTTTATTGTAATACGACGACCCGTTGGGAAATCCGGTTTCGTATACCTGTTGCTGTTGTTGCTCTTGCTTTTCAGTTGTTGATTGAATCTCTGCTTCGTTTTCTTTCATATCGTATATATTGAAATCAATGAGTCGAAACGATAAAGATGACGACACCACTGCTGGTGTCGTTGAAACTTTCTTTTTAATTATAATTTTTCTTTTCACATTCTCAAGTGATGATGCCGGTTTCATTAATATCCAAGTATCCAAAAGTAATGCGCGAGTTACTTTATAATTATTATTTCACTTTATACCAATTTTAAAATCAATTTTTAAAAAAAGGTTTTCAAAAAAGTATTTAAAAAAGGTTTTAAAAAAGTATTTAAAAAAGGTTTTAAAAAAGGTTTTAAAAAATATTTAAAAAATATTTAAAAAAATTCACTTTCACTTACAAATCAAATAATAAATGTAAAATAATTATATAAATATAAAATTAATGAATATATAATACATACAGAATTATATATTAATTAATAAATATATACATA